>ENA-ORNR01000433-ORNR01000433.1-human-gut-metagenome-genome-assembly--contig:-NODE-433-length-40341-cov-3.696123_pt1 | contig 40341 bp, 34 predicted proteins | sample MGYA00242114_ERZ509020 | MGnify/ENA primary metagenome ERZ509020 (study PRJEB26280, sample SAMEA2338758) | human gut metagenome | biome: human gut; feature: human-associated habitat; material: faeces...
GCAGAAGAGTTTCCAGCTCCGGCGCGTCCCCGCGCGCCTGCACGACGAGCGTAATGCGCGTGTCCCTGCCGGAGCGCACCGGCGTGAGCAGCGCGCAGCCCAGCATCCACAGCAGCCAGGCAAAGCCCAAGATCAGCAGAACGCATAAGGTGATCTGAATGACCATGTTCACCGCCCCCTCTCCTTTCAGCGTATGAGAAAAGGGGCTTGGCCGTTAACTTTCGAGTTCTTTTTTCAAAAACTGGCCGGTGTAGCTCTCGGCGCAGCGCGCGCAATCTTCCGGTGTGCCGGTAAAGACGATGCTGCCGCCCGCGTCGCCGCCCTCCGGACCGAGATCGATGATATGATCGGCCACCTTGATGACGTGCAGGTTGTGCTCAATGACGAGCACCGTGTTGCCCGCGTCGGTCAGACGATTGAGAATATCGATCAGGCGCGCGACGTCCGCCACGTGCAGACCGGTCGTCGGCTCATCGAGCACGTAGATCGTCCGGCCGGTACTGCGCTTGGAGAGCTCCGTCGCGAGCTTGATGCGCTGCGCCTCGCCGCCGGAGAGCGTTGTGGACGGCTGACCGAGCCTGACATAGCCGAGGCCGACATCCATGAGCGTTTGCAGCCGGTCGCGGATCTTCGGCTGGTTCTGAAAAAATGCGAGCGCCTCTTCGACGGTCATGTCCAGCACCTCGGCAATATTCTTGCCCTTATAGTGCACCTCGAGTGTCTCGCGGTTGTAGCGCTTGCCCTTGCAGACCTCGCACGGGACGTAAACATCCGGCAGGAAGTTCATCTCGATCTTCAGCAGGCCGTCGCCGGAGCAGGCCTCGCAGCGGCCGCCGCGAATGTTGAACGAGAAGCGCCCGGCACTGTAGCCGCGCAGCTTCGCGTCCTGCGTGGAGGCGAAAAGGCTGCGGATATCGTCAAACAGGCCGGTATACGTCGCCGGATTGGAGCGCGGCGTGCGGCCGATGGGACTCTGGTCGATATTGATGATCTTGTCCAGATACTCCACACCGTCAATGCCGTCGCATTTCCCGGGACGGAACTTCGCATGGTTAAGCTTGCCCGCAAGCGTTTTATACAGCACCTCGTTGACGAGCGAGGACTTGCCGCTGCCGGACACGCCGGTCACGCACGTCATGACGCCGAGCGGGATCTGCACGTCCACGTGCTTGAGGTTGTGCTCGGTCGCACCGCGGATCACGAGCGCGTGACCGTTTCCGGTGCGGCGCTGCGCGGGCACGGGGATCTTCTTTTTGCCGGACAGATACTGCCCGGTGATGGAGCGCTCGCAGGCAATAATATCGTCTACCGTGCCCGCTGCCACCAGCTCGCCGCCGTGGATACCGGCACCGGGACCAATGTCTACCACATAGTCTGCCGCCCGCATGGTGTCCTCGTCATGTTCCACCACGATCAGGGTGTTGCCCAAGTCCCGCAGGTGGCGCAGGGTGCCCAGCAGCTTTTCATTGTCCCGCTGGTGCAGACCGATGGACGGCTCGTCCAAAATATACAGCACACCCATCAGGCTGGAGCCGATCTGGGTAGCCAGACGAATGCGCTGGCTTTCGCCACCGGACAGGGTGGCCGCTTCTCGCGCCAGAGACAGATAATCCAGCCCCACACTGTTCAGAAAATTCAGTCGATCGCGGATTTCCCGCACGATCAGGGCGCCGATCATCTGTTCCTTTTCCGTCAGCTGCAAGTTCTGGATAAAATCCAGCTCCTCATGAATGGGCATTTGGCAAAACTCATAAATATTTTTGCCCCCAACGGTCACAGACAGGCTCTCCGTAGACAGGCGGGCGCCGCCGCAGTCCGGGCACACGCACTGGGTCATCACGGCCTCAATATCTGCCCGGGCCCAGTCGGAGGTGGTCTCCGCATACCGGCGCTGCAAGTTGGGAATCACGCCCTCAAAGGTACCGTTGTAATTGGAAGAGCCGTAAGAGGTGCTCCGCTGCATTTTCAGCTTTTTGGTGCCGGTGCCGTATAAGATGGCGTCCAGCCCCTTCTTGGGGATCATCTCTACCGGAATATCCAGCGAGAATTTGTACGCCTGGGCAATGGCCTCAAAATACATCCGGGCAATGCTGCCGCCGTCTGCCACATTCCAGCCGCTGGCCTTAATGGCTCCCTGGTTGATGGACAGCTTTTTGTTGGGAATCACCAGCGCCGGATCAATCTCTTTATAAGACCCGATACCGCCGCAGGTTTTGCAGGCGCCAAAGGGATTGTTAAAGGAGAACATTCGGGGGCTCATCTCTGCGATTACCGCACCGTGCTCCGGGCAGGCGTAATTGAGGGAATACAGTTCCTCCCGCTCCCCTACAATATCCACCAGCACCACACCGTCTGCAATATGGGTGGCGGTCTCCACGCTGTCGGCCAAGCGACCGGCAATATCCGGCTTCATCACCAGGCGGTCCACCACGATCTCAATATTATGCTTTTTGTTCTTGTCCAGCTTGATCTCTTCCGCCAGGTCATAAACGGAGCCGTCAATGCGCGCACGCACAAAGCCGGACTTGCGGGCGTTGTCCAGTTCCTTAACATACTCGCCCTTGTGCCCTCGCACAATAGGCGCCATAATTTGAATTTTCGTTTTCTCCGGCAGGGTGAGGATTTGATCCACGATCTGATCCACCGTCTGCTGGGTGATCTCGCGCCCGCATACCGGGCAATATGGAATACCGATCCGTGCCCACAACAGTCGCAGGTAGTCATAGATCTCCGTTACCGTGCCCACGGTGGAGCGAGGGTTGCGGGAGGTGGTCTTTTGGTCAATGGATATGGCCGGGGACAGACCCTCGATATAGTCCACATCCGGCTTCTCCATCTGGCCCAGGAACTGGCGGGCGTAAGAGGACAGGCTCTCCACATACCGGCGCTGACCTTCGGCATAAATGGTGTCAAAAGCCAGGCTGGACTTGCCAGAGCCGGACAGGCCGGTAAACACCACCAGCTTGTCCCGGGGAATCTCTACATCAATATTCTTCAAGTTGTGCTCGCGGGCACCTTTTACCACAATGTTCTTTATCATTTCAGCTTGCGCTCTCCCTCCTGCTCCAGTTTTTGAATTTCATCACGCAAGAACGCCGCGTGCTCGAATTCCAGCAGCCGGGCAGCCTCCTGCATTTCCCGCCGCAAACGGTCGATAAGCAGCTGCCGCTCTTTCTTGGTCAGTTTCTTTTGCTTGCCGTCGGCGGGGGCTTTGGAGGTGATCTCCAAAATATCCCGCACATCCTTTTTAATGGTCTTGGGCACAATGCCGTGCTCGGCGTTATACGCCTCCTGAATGGTGCGACGGCGCAGCGTCTCTCGAATGGCCCGCTCCATGGAGGGGGTCACGCTGTCCGCATACATAATCACCTCACCGTTGGCGTTGCGGGCGGCACGGCCGATGGTCTGCACCAGGCTGGTCTCGGACCGAAGGAAGCCCTCTTTGTCCGCATCCAGGATCGCCACCAGGCTCACCTCCGGAATATCCAGTCCCTCACGCAGCAGGTTAATCCCCACCAGCACATCGAATTCGCCCAGGCGCAGATCGCGAATGATCTCCATACGCTCCATGGTATCCACATCGTTGTGCATATACCGCACCTTGATGGAGAAGCCCTCCAAATACTCGGTAAGATCCTCGGCCATGGCCTTGGTGAGGGTAGTCACCAGCACCCGCTCACCCCGCTGGGTGCGCAGGTTGATCTCGGACACCAGGTCGTCCATTTGGTCCTCGGTGGGCTTGACGGTAATATTCGGATCCAGCAGCCCGGTTGGGCGGATCACCTGTTCCACGATCTGGGCGCTGCGTTCCCGCTCAAAGTCGCCGGGGGTGGCAGAGGTAAAGATCACCTGATTGATCTTGCCGTAGAATTCGTCAAACTGTAACGGCCGGTTGTCAAAAGCGGAGGGCAGCCGAAATCCATAGTCGATCAGACTGGCCTTGCGGGAGCGGTCGCCGCCGTACATGCCCCGCACCTGGGGCAGCATCACGTGGCTCTCGTCGCAAAACAGCAAAAAATCCTTTGGAAAATAATCCAGCAGGGTAAAAGGCGGCTGGCCGGGCTTGCGCCCGCTCATCACCGCAGAGTAGTTCTCAATGCCCTTGCAAAAGCCGGTCTCCCGCAGCATTTCAATATCATTCATGGTGCGCTCTTTGATCCGCTGGGCCTCTAAAAGCTTGCCCTTTTCTTCAAAGTAGGCCACCCGCTCCACCATTTCCTGATAGATTTGGTTCAAAGCGCGCTCCATCTTTTCCCGCCCCACTACATAGTGGGAGGCCGGGTACACACAGGCGTGGGACAGCACACCCTTGATCTTGCCGGTCAGCGGGTCAATCTCGCAGATCCGGTCAATCTCGTCCCCAAAAAATTCCACCCGCAAAGCGGTGCCGCTGCTGCCGGCAGGAAAGATCTCCAGCGTGTCGCCCCGCACCCGGAACTTGTTGCGCACAAAGTTAATGTCGTTACGCTCGTACTGAATAGCCACCAACTTTTCAATCAGCGCGTCCCGGCTCCACTCCATACCGGTGCGCAGAGAGATCACCATATTCCGGTAATCAATGGGGTCGCCGATGGAATAAATGCAGGACACGGAGGCCACAATGATCACATCCCGCCGCTCGGACAGTGCCGCCGTGGCGCTGTGGCGCAGCTTGTCAATCTCGTCGTTAATGGCCGAGTCCTTTTCAATATAAGTGTCCGTTGTGGGCACGTAAGCCTCCGGCTGATAGTAGTCGTAGTAGGAAACAAAATACTCCACCGCATTTTCCGGAAAGAATTCCCGAAACTCGCTGCAAAGCTGGGCGGCCAAGGTCTTGTTATGCGCCAACACCAAAGTGGGCCGGTTTACCCGCTCAATAATATTGGCCATGGTAAAGGTTTTGCCGGAGCCGGTGACCCCCATCAGGGTCTGCTCCTTCATACCGTCCAGCACGCCCCGGGCCAACTTCTCAATTGCCTGCGGCTGATCGCCGGTGGGCTTAAACTTGCTGTGTAGCTTAAACTGTTCCATTCTCGCTCCCGTCTGCCCGCATAGAAGGCGTGCAAACACTTTTGTCAAAAACTGTATATACAGTGTTTATTATACACGGTCATACCGCCAAATACAACTGGTTATCCTGCCAATTTTGAACAAATGTTCCCCTGGCTTTTTGTCCATTTCGGCAAATTTTGCGCCCCCGGTGCGCGGGCTTTACTTTTGGCGTTCAATCCGTTATAATGGGCGTATGAAAGAAAAGCAAATCACCCCCGGCGATGCCGGTCGGCGGCTGGACCGCTACCTGGGGCGCACCTTTCCCTCTCTGCCCCGGTCGCTGATGTATAAGGAAATACGCAAAAAGAATATTAAGGTCAATAAAAAGCGCTGCACCCCGGAGCAAGTACTGGCTGCCGGTGACCGAGTGACCCTGTATCTACCGGACGATGTGCTGGCGGAAAAAACGGTGTATTATGACTTTCTCTCCGCCTCCAAGGCGCTGGATGTGGTGTACGAGGACGAGAACCTATTGATCCTCAACAAGCCCCAGGGGCTGCTTTGCCACCCAAACGGCAAGGAGTATGTAGACACGCTGATTGCCCGGGTCAAACGCTATTTATATGAGCGCAATCAGTGGTCACCGGAGGACTCCGGCTTTGCCCCGGCGCTGGCCAACCGTATTGACCGCAACACCGGCGGACTGGTGATCGCAGCCAAGACCGCCCCGGCACTGCGGGAAATAACGGCGCTGATACGGGAGCGCAAAATTGAAAAATTCTACCTGACCGTCACGGAAGGGATCCCGCCCAAAGCAGCGGACACCCTCACCGCTTACCTGCACAAGGACGAGAAAAAGAACAAGGTCACCTTGTATGACGCGCCCGCCCCCGACCGCATGGCATGCAAAACCGGTTACCGCGTGCTGGACACCAAGGCGAACCGGGCGCTGCTGGAGGTAGAACTGTACACCGGGCGCACCCACCAAATTCGTGCCCAGCTGGCAGGCATAGGTTGCCCCCTGGCCGGGGACGGTAAGTACGGCAACACGCACGGCCGCTACCGCCAGGCGCTGCTCAGCTACAAGCTGATCTTCCATGTGCCGGCGGACTACACCATTGCCCACTTGGACGGCAAGGTGTTCACCGCAGACACCCGACCCATCACACAAATCTTTACTGGAGATGATTCAAATGAAAGATAAGTTTATTCGCATTCTGTCCCCAATGACCTTAGCAGTTGTGATCTTGCTGGACCTGGCGGTGATTGGCTATGGTGTCTTTGCCGTCTATCGGCTGACCCAGATGCGCACCGGCATGACCGTAATCTTTGCTATCATTGAGATCGCAGCCATTGTGATCGCCGTGCTCACCACCAAGGAGACGGTAAAGAACGGCCTGCTGCTACGCGCCACAGACTTTGAATTTACCGGCATGGATAAAGACAATGTGTACGCCTACAATCAGATCAAGGACATTGCCGGCTACAAGGACGAAGCACCCAGTCTGGTTAAGAACTTTATTGACCGGCACGCAGTGCTCACCCTGACCCTGACGGACGACACCACGGTGCTGCTGGACCTGGGGCTGTGCCAAAAGCGCACCTTGGAAACTGTGCAAAAAGCCCTATGCGAACGCTGCGGCGTGGATTACCAGCCCCCTACCGTTAAGACCAAGCTGGAATTCAAATCCCTGCGCAAGCGGGGCGAGACGGAAAAACCAGAGAAACAGTCTGACACCGCAGAAGCCCCCACAACCGCAGACCAGCAGGACGACACTGTGAAATAAGCCTAAAATGTTGAAAGCGCACGGCCAAAACCGTGCGCTTTTTCTATACCTATTATATATATAAAGCGCCTATGCGTTATCCCGCATTAGGGTAATACTTTGCAGCACCAAAAAGGCCACCGCCAGCACCCGCAGCACAAGAATGAGAATCTGCATAGCCCGAATGGTCTGCTGAAAGGCGGACAGCACGCGAATATCCTTTACATAATGGGTCTTCACAACTTACACCTCCAATACCACGCCATGGGCCACGCCGGGAATGGAGTTGCCCTGCTTGGTGCTGGTGGGCGACATCAGCGCGCCGGTGGCCACAAACAGCACCTTGCGCAGCGCACCCTGCTCCATTTTATTCAAAATATGGCTGCACAGCACCGAACCGCCACAGCCACAGCCGGAGCCGCCTGCATTCACATCCTGACTCTTGAGATCATAGATCATCATGCCACAGTCCTTGTGGTGACCCGCCAGTTGAATACCCCAATCCTGCTCCATCAGCTGGTACAGCAGCTTGGTGCCCACTGCGCCCAAGTCCCCGGTGACAATTTGATCGTAGTCTGCCGGGGTGGTGGCGCTGTCCTCCAACAGGTCATGAATGGTGCGGGCAGCCGCCGGCGCCATAGCTGCGCCCATATTACCGGCATCCGTAATGCCATAATCGGTAATGGTGCCAATATGCACCGCCCGTATACGCACGCCTTCACCCTTGCTCTCCAGCACTGCACTGCCGGCGCCGGTCACCGTCCACTGGGCACTGGGCGGCCGCTGACCGCCATACTCCAGAGGAAAGCGGAATTGCCGCTCGCTGGAGCAAAAATGGCTGGAGGTCCCTGCCACACAGCACTTGGCCCCGGCATCAATCAGCATAGCCCCCACACCCAAGGACAACGCCATGGTGGAGCATGCGCCATACAGTCCAATGGCAGGAATGTCCAAATCCTTAATGGCAAAAGCAGAGCCCATACATTGATCCAGCAGGTCGCCGCTTAGGATAAAATCCACATCGGACGGACTTTTGCCCGCTGCCGACAGCGCCCGCAAAATGGCATCCCGTAACATGGCGGACTCGGCCAGTTCAAAGGACTGCTGCCCCATGGTGGTATCGGCAAACACCGCGTCAAAATCTCCGCCCAAGGGACCTTCCCCCTCTTTTTTACCTGCCACGCCGGCATGACCGGTGATCACCGGCGGATCTGCAAAGGAGACGGTCTTTCCTTTTTTGTGCATAAAAAAACACCTCGGATATAGTATATCCGAGATGTTGTACTTTATCGCTTAGCCAAGAATTTCTTTTAAGATCTTGGTAACCTCCGCCGCCGGTGCCTTGCCGCGTAACGCGCGCATACACTGGCCGATCAGGAAGTTGAAGGAAGCAGCCTTGCCGCCCTTGTACTCATTGACGGCTTTTTCATTCTGTGCCAGCACATCCTCGACCACCTTGCGAATGGCGCCGGTGTCGCTGACCATTTCCATTTGGTTCTGCTTCACATATTCGTCCGGATCCACATTATCTGTAAACACGGCAGCCAGCACTTTCTTAGCGCTGTCCCGGCTGATCTTGTTGCCATTTTGCAACTGAATGATACGACCCAGAGCGTCCGGGTTAAAGCGCATATCCTCCGGAAGGGTTTGGCTGTCGTTAAGCAGCTTCATCACCTCGCCCATGATCCAGTGGGCGCTGTCCTTGGGATTGCCGGTGATCTCCACCGTGCGCTCAAACAGCCGCACATAAGATACAGAAGAGCAGATCATATCCGTATCATAATCCGTCAAGCCATACTCGCTCTTATACCGAGCCTTTTTGGCCTCCGGCAGTTCCGGCAACTGCTGACGAATGGTGTCAATGTATTCGTCCGACAATTCGATGGGCGGCAGATCCGGCTCCGGGAAATACTTATAATCCTGGGCGTCCTCCTTGCTGCGCATAGCGTAGCTGGTGCCCTTGGCGTCGTCCCAACGGCGGGTCTCCTGCGTCACGGCGCCACCGTCCTCGATCACCTCGATCTGGCGCTGGGCCTCGCTCTCAATGGCGTTATGAATGGCGCGGAAAGAGTTAATATTTTTCATCTCCGTGCGAGTGCCGTACTCAGTAGCGCCCACCGGCATCACAGACACATTTACATCCGCCCGCAGAGAACCCTCCTGCATTTTGCAGTCAGACACACCGCAGAACTGCAAGATGGCCCGCAGCTTTTCCACATACTCTACCGCCTCATCGGCGCAGGCAATATCCGGCTCGGACACAATCTCCAGCAGCGGCACGCCGCAGCGATTGTAGTTCACCAGCGTGCAGTCGCTCCACTCATCGTGCACCAGCTTGCCGGCGTCCTCCTCCATGTGAATCTCCTTGATCCGCACTTTCTTGGTGCCGCCGTTGATTTGGTCCGTGATCTCCACATAGCCATTTTGACAAATGGGCAGATACAGCTGGCTAATCTGGTATGCTTTGGGCAAATCGGGATAAAAATAATTCTTACGATCAAATTTATTGTACCGGGTGATGGTGCAGTTGGTAGCCAAACCGGTGCGCACCGCATATTCCACCACGCGCTCATTCACCACCGGCAGTGTGCCCGGCATACCGGCGCAAATCTCACAAACATGGCTGTTGGGTTCGCCGCCAAACGCCGTAGAGCAGTTGCAAAAAATCTTGGTCTTGGTGGAAAGTTCCGTATGGACCTCCAAACCGCAAACGGTATTGTATTCCATTACAGCGCCTCCTTTTCCGTTACCGGGGACTGCTTGTGATAGTCGGTCACGCTCTGGAACGCATGACCGGCGCAAAGAATGGTCTCCTCCTCAAAAGGACGACCGATCAGCTGCATACCTACCGGCATGCCCTGGGTGTCAAACCCGCAGGGCAGCGCCAGGGAGGGCAAACCGGCAATGTTGATCATAACTGTATAAATATCGCCCAGGTACATAGCCAGCGGGTCGGACAGTCCCTGACCCATAGGCAGCGCCGTAGTGGGTGCCACCGGCCCCAGCAAAAAGTCATAGGCCTTAAAGGCGTCGTCAAAGGCCTGACAGATCAGACCCTTGGCCTGCAAGGCTTTCTTATAATAAGCGTCAAAGTAGCCGCTGGAAAGCACAAAGTTGCCCAGCATGATGCGCTTTTTCACTTCCATACCGAAGCCCTCGGAGCGGGACTTAAAGTAAACTTCCCGCAGAGAGTGAGCATCCGGCGATTTGTAACCATATTTAATGCCGTCAAACCGGGACAGATTGGAGCAGGCCTCGGCGCAGGCGATAATATAATAAGTGGGAATGGCGTACTTCACAATGGGGAGAGAAAAGATCTCTACCGTGGCGCCTAAATCGGTCAATGTGTCGGCAGCAGCGCGCACAGCGGCGGCCACCTGCGGGTCAATACCTTCACCGAAGTAATCCTCTGGAATACCGATCTTCTTGCCCTGCACATCCTTGGCGTTCCACACAGCGTTCAGATCCAACCGGCCACCGGTCATAGAGGTGCCGTCCTTGGGATCCTTGCCCCGGATCACATCAAACACCGCCGCCACATCCGCAGACGAACGGGCAATGGGCCCAATCTGATCCAAAGAAGAAGCATAAGCGATCAGACCATACCGACTGACTGCGCCATAAGTGGGCTTCAGCCCGGTCACACCGCAGAATGAACAAGGCTGACGAATAGAACCGCCGGTATCGGAACCCAAAGCCACAACTGCCTCCTTGGCTGCCACAGCCGCTGCTGCGCCGCCGGAGGAACCGCCGGGCACCCGGTCCGTGTTCCAGGGATTTTTGGTTGCTCCGTAAAAGGAAGTCTCCGTGGTGGAGCCCATGGCAAACTCGTCCATATTCAGCTTGCCCAGAGGGATCATGCCCGCAGCATGCAGCTTTTCAATCACCGTTGCATTATAAGGCGGCTTAAAGCCGGTGAGAATCTTAGACGCACAGGTGGTCAGCTGACCTTTGGTACAGATATTATCTTTGATACCGATGGGCACACCGGCCAGCGGGGACAATGCCTCCCCGGCGTCGATCCGGCTCTGTACCGTCTCAGCCTGCTGCAAAGCAGCCTCTTTATTCAGTGAGGTGTAGCAGTTATAAGTGCCGTCCTTGCTGTCAATGGCAGCGATGACAGCCTCTACCGCCTCCGGCGCAGACAGCTCGCCTGCTTTTATCTTTTGCGCCAGCTCGGCTGCACTCCATTCAAAAACATTCATGCTGCGCCCTCCTTACTCTACCGTCTTAGGCACCACAAAGGCGCCGTCCTGGCTCTCCGGTGCATTGGCCACCACTTCTTCCGGGGTCATGTGCACCTCCACCTGGTCCTTGCGGAACACATTGGTCACCGGGAAGCAGTGGCTCTTGGCCTCTACCCCGTCGGTGTCCAGCTGGCTCAAGGTGTCGATATAAGTAAGCAGTTCCTGCAACTGGTCGCCAACGGTGGCTTCCTCCGCAGGGGTCAATTCAATTCTGGCCAAACTCTCCAGATACTGGATCAGTTCCGGTGTGATCTTCATACGCTAACCTCGATCTATCTATCGTTCTATACGCTCCGTTACGCTTTCGGTGCCGGGCGGCGCAGCTTAATGTGTGCCTCTCGCAGCTGCATTTCGCTAACGGCGTTGGGTGCGCCCAGCAGCATATCCTGGGCATTGGAGTTCATAGGAAATGCGATTACCTCGCGAATGTTGTCCTCATCCCGCAGCAGCATGATCAGCCGGTCTACGCCGGGCGCCATTCCTGCATGGGGCGGTGCGCCGTAATGGAATGCGTTAAACAGCGCGCCAAACTTCTCTTCCACATCCTGGGCAGTATAACCGGCCATCTCAAAGGCCTTGATCATCACATCCGGGCGGTGGTTACGCACAGCGCCGGAGGACAGCTCCACGCCGTTACACACAATGTCATACTGATAAGCCTTAATCTCCGTGGGCTCCTGGTGCAGCAGCGCGTCCATCTCGCCCTGGGGCATAGAGAACGGATTGTGGGTGAAAATCAGCTTGCCGTCATCGTCCCGCTCAAACATGGGGAAGTCGGTGATAAAGCACAAGTCGAACCGATCCTTGTCGATCAAATCCAGGCGACGACCTAATTCGGTACGGATCTGACCGGCAAGGTCATTGACGATCCGAATGTTGTCGCAAATAAAGAACAGGGTGTCGTCCGTTTTCAGGTCCAGCATGGTGCGCAGTTCCTCTTTCTTCTCGGGAGACAGGAACTTGTCAATGGGGCCTTTATAGCTGCCGTCCTCTTGAACGGTGATGTAGCCCAAGCCCTTCATGCCAATGTTCATGGCAAAAGCCAGCATTTTTTCGTACCAGCCCTTAGACTGCCCCGCACAGTTCGGCACCACGATGCCTCGCACCGGACGACCCTTAAAGGGCTTAAACTCTACGGTGCTGAAATATTCGGTCAGATCATGGATGATCAGCGGGTTGCGCAGGTCCGGCTTGTCCGTGCCGTATTTCAGCATGGACTCGGCGTAAGGAATACGCACAAAGGGCGCCGGGGTCACTTCCTTGTCAGAGAACTTGGTGAAGGTGTCATACAGCACCTCTTCCGCCACGGCAAACACATCTTCCTGGGTGGCAAACGCCATTTCAAAATCCAGCTGATAGAACTCGCCGGGAGAGCGGTCCGCTCTGGCGTCCTCATCACGGAAGCAGGGCGCAATTTGGAAATACCGGTCAAAGCCGGAGGTCATCAGCAGCTGTTTAAACTGCTGGGGCGCCTGGGGCAGTGCATAGAATTTGCCCTCGTGCTTGCGGGAGGGAATGATATAGTCCCGGGCACCCTCCGGAGAGGAACAGGTCAAAATCGGGGTGGTGATTTCCGTAAAGCCCATTTCCGTCATCTTCTGCCGCAGGAAAGCGACTACCTTACTGCGGAAGAGAATGCTCTCATGCACCTGGGGATTACGCAGATCCAAAAAACGGTACTGAAGCCGTACATCCTCACGGGTGTCCTTGGACTCGGAGATCTCAAAGGGCAGCGTGCGGGTACATTCGCCCAGCACGGTCACTTCCGTCACATGCACTTCCAGCTCGCCGGTAGCGATCTTTTTATTCACCGTCTCCGGGTCACGCTTTACGACCTTACCGGTCACGGAGATGACGCTCTCCTTACGAACGCCCTTCAACAGCGCGTCGTCGTGGAACACCACCTGGGTCACGCCGTACTCGTCGCGCAGATCAACAAAGATCACGCCGCCGTGATCGCGGATGGTATCTACCCACCCGGCCAGAGAAACAGTTTGGTTCAGCTGGTCAAAGGTCAGCTGATTACAGTTATGGGTTCTGTAAGCCATAATTCTTAAATCTTCCTTTCGCGGAATTTGGGTACAGTATCTACTGACCCACATTAACTCTGCTATTATAACACACACACCCGCCCACATTCAACCGCTAATTTATAATTTATTATATATAATATAAGCATTTCCGGCAAAAACAGCAAAAAGCCACCCGGCAAAGCCGAGTGGCAAGGTTTTATTGTCTGGTACGCAAAGCGGCTGACATGGGAGGAACGGTTAATCGGCCGTCCATGCAGGTATCGTCAAAAAAGGCATAAGCATTGTCCCACACCGGATCCACGGCAAAGGTCTTAGGCTCCGAGGTGCGGTTCACTGCCGCCAGCAGGCGGGCACCGTCGCTTTGGCGCTCATAGCACACGCCGCCCAGGTCACCCTGTACCGGCACGAATGTGCCCTCAGCCAACGCTTTGCAGCCCCGACGCATTTGGCCCAGCCGCTGATACCAATGCAGTAAATCCCGATCCTGGTGCGCCCAAGGCATACAGCCCCGGTTGAAGGGGTCTTTCATGCCCTGCACACCCACCTCATCTCCGTAATACAGAGAGGGTACGCCGGGCAAAGTATATTGCAGGAAAGAAGCCAGCTTCAGCAACTGCACCCCGCGGGCATAATCCGCCCCGGACAGGGTATTGTTGCGATGCTGCCAAGCCCGCCCTTGGCCGGTACAATCCGGTCCGGCCAACGCGGTAATCGCCCGCAGAGTATCGTGGGTGCCGATATGGTTCATCAGCACCGCCGTCACCTGGGGCGGATAATGCTCGGTAATAGACAAGATGGCATCTAAAAACGCCTGACCGCCGCCGTAGCGCACAAAGTGCAAGATCGCCGCGGCAAAGGGATAATTCATCACACTGTCCAGCTGATTCCCCAGCAGATAACGCCGCCGCTGCCCATAGGCAAACTTGGTGGTGGCGTCCTCCCACACCTCGCCGATAATGATGGCGTCCGGGTCCTCGCTTTTAACCGCCCGGCGCAGGTCGTCCAGGAACACATCCGGCAGCTCATCCGCCACATCCAACCGCCAGCCGCTGATGCCGCAGCGCATCCAACGGCGAAGGATGCCGTTCTCACCGCAAATATAGTCCCGATAAGATGGCTCCTCCTCACGGATCTCCGGCAGCAGGCGAATGCCCCACCAGGACTTGTAATCGTCCCGATCCTTGCCAAATTGGTACCAGCTGTAATAAGGGCTGTCCGGGCTGTTATAGGCGCCCAGCGTGGGGTAATGACCATAGTAATTAAAATACTTGGAATCCCGCCCGGTGTGGCTGAACACGCCGTCTAAGATCACACCGATCCCCAGTTTTTTCGCCTGGCTGCACAGATATTTTAAGTCCTCTGTATCGCCAAGCATAGGGTCAATCTTTTCATAATCCCCAGTGTCGTACCGATGGTTGGAATGGGCCTCAAAAATCGGATTCAAATAAATCGCGGTCACGCCCAGCTTGGCAATATACGGCAGCTTCTCCGCAATGCCTTTCAGGTCGCCGCCGAAATAATCGTTGTTCCAAAGGCCGTTCATCTGGGCCTCGTCCCAAAAAGGCTCCTCCCCCCAGTTACGCCGCACCCGGGTGGCAGGCACACCGGTCTTTGGCGCGCCGGAATTGTAAAACCGATCCGGAAAGATCTGATAGATCAGTCCACCCCGTAAAAAGGCCGGCGTTTGAAAATCCTTATCATACACCGTTTGCTGAAAATCCGCACCGTCCGGCAGAAAATCCCCTTTACCGCCCCCGGCGTTGCGCACAAAGTGCAGTCCCCATGGGGTGTCCAATTCAAAATGATAAAAATACAGCCCCGGGGTGGTAGCGGCAAAATGCAGCTCCCAATACTCTGCCTCCGTGCCGCACATACCGGCCCAAAACATACCGTACGGCACCGGCGTTTCGCCGTCTTTGGTGACCACCAACCGGGCGCCGGAGCAATGCATATCCCGCGAGACCACCAGCCGCAGATGCACCGGCTCATCCGTTGCCACGGCGCGGATGGGCGACTTGTACTGTGGGTCTCTGGCGTTGAAGATCAGCATATTTTCCCTCTCTTAAACAGTAAAAAACGGCAGACACAGGCATTGCCCTGCGCCTGCCGCAAGCAGATTTATTTCTTCTTGGTGGTTTTCTTTGTAGCGGACTTTTTGGCTGCGGGTTTCTTCGCCGGCTTCTCGGCGGGCTTCTCCGCAGCAGCCGCCACCTTTTGAGGCCGGGGCTGCGCTACAACCACCGGGTGGGTGTGCCAAATATTCTCCGCATATTCCTGCACGGCACGGTCTGCGCTGAAAATGCCTGCACCGCTGATATTCATCAGGCTCATCTTGGCAAAGGCGGTCTTGTCAGCATACACCTGTGCCGAACGCCGCTGGGCGTTTTGATAATCGGCAAAATCTGCCAGCGCCATATACGGGTCCACATTGATCAGTGAGGAGGTAATCTCACTAAAGTCCTTACCGTTCACGCCATACTGGATCATATCAATGGCGTTCTTTAACGCCGGGTTATTGGTCACATAGTTCATGGGATGATAGCCGCTACGGCGCAGAGCCTCCACATCCGGCGTCTTCATACCAAACAGGAAGATATTGTCCTCCCCTACGGCGTTGCAGATCTCCACATTGGCGCCGTCCAGGGTGCCCAGAGTAACGGCGCCGTTGAGCATCAACTTCATATTGCCGGTGCCGGATGCCTCCGTGCCGGCCAGCGAAATCTGCTCACTGATGTCCGCAGCAGGCATCAGCACCTCTGCTAAAGACACGGAGTAGTCCTCCATAAACACCACTTTCAGCTTATCCTTGGTGTCCGGGTCATTGTTCACCACATGAGCCAAAGCGTCAATCAGCTGAATGATTTTCTTAGCCATGTAGTAACCCGGGGCTGCCTTGGAAGCAAAAATATAAGTCCGAGGAGTAAAGTCCATATTCGGATTTTCTTTCAGCGCCTGGTACTGCGCAATAATGTTCAGAACATTCAGCTGCTGGCGCTTATACTCGTGCAGGCGCTTCACCTGCACATCAAAGATGGAATCCGGGTCCAGCACCACGCCGTTCTGCTTCTTCACCACCTTGGCAAAGCGCTCTTTGTTGGCGCGCTTGATCTTTTGCAGCTGGTCCAGCACTGCCGGGTCGTCCTTGTAATCCCGCAGGGTCAGCAGGCGGTCGCTGTGCTTAATAAAGTCGTCACCGATCAGCTCCGTTAAATAATCGGTCAGCTGCGGGTTGGACTGGCACAGCCAGCGGCGGAAGGCAATGCCGTTGGTTACATTGGTAAACTTGGCCGGGGTGATGGTGTAGAAGTCGTGGAACACCGTGTCCTTCAAAATCTCGCTATGCAAAGCAGACACGCCGTTGACGCTGTGAGAACCGGCCACGCACAAGTTGGCCATACGCACGGCGCCGCAAGAGATCACAGCCATACGCTCCACCTTGTCTGCATCATGGGTAGCGCCCCAAACAAAGGCACGGAAGCGGTTGTCGATCTCCTTGGTGATCTCATAAATACGGGGTAGCAAGCGCTTGTACAGGTCCTCGCTCCAGCACTCCAGCGCCTCTTTCATCACCGTGTGGTTGGTGTACGCCATCGTGTCGGTTACCAGTTTCCAGGCAGAGTCCCAATCATAGCCGCACTCGTCCAGCATAATGCGCATCAGTTCCGGAATGGCCAAGGTGGGGTGGGTATCGTTAATATGGATTGCCACCTTCTCCGGCAGATTATCCAGCGTGCCGTACTTGGACAGGTAACGGTGAATAATATCCTGCACAGAGGCGGACACCAGGAAATACTGCTGGCGCAGGCGCAGGGACTTGCCCTCCGGCGTGTTATCTGCCGGATACAGCACCTTACTGATGGTCTCTGCCATGGCAGACTGCTCCATAGCCTTAATATACTCGCCCTGATTAAACAGACTCATATCCAGTGCAGGCTTGCGAGCCGCCCACAGGCGCAAACGAGCCACACCGTCACCCAAACCACTTACATACATATCATAAGGCACAGCGATCACGGTGTTGCAATCCCGCATAGTGACGGTATGGTACTCACCGTCCCAGCTTTCATCGACCCAGCCCTCAAAGCTGACAGTCTGGGCGCGCTCCTCACGGGGCACTAACCAAACCTCTCCGCCGGGCAGCCAAAAGTCCGGCAGCTCCGTCTGCCAGCCGTCTACCAGCTTCTGCTTAAAAATACCGGCCTCATACCGAATGGAATAGCCCATAGACTGATAGCCGTCAGAGGCCAAACCGTCCAGATAACAGGCAGCCAGACGACCCAAGCCGCCGTTGCCCAAACCGGCATCCGGCTCCTCATCGTACAGCTGCTCCAGCTTTACATCAAAGCCGGCCAGCGCCTTTTCAAAAGTCTCAGTCAGGCCTAGGTTATACAAGTTGTTCTTTAAGGAACGCCCCATTAAAAACTCCATGCACAGATAATAGATCTGCTTAGAGTCCTGGCCCTCAGCCTGATGGCGGAACTGACTGTTTTTTTCGCTGAGCATCTCCCGCAGGATCATGGCCACAGCCTTATAATATTGTTCATTGGTGGCGTCTGCCGGCGTAACGCCGAAGAAGTGACTGAGTTTGTCGTTGATCCGTCGCTTTGCTTGCGCCACAGAAATCGTTGATTTCATACAAATCCTCCAAAAATTATTATAAATCACGCAAATAATCGTGTTCCATTTGTAGATTATATACTAAAATCGTCTGTAATTCAATACCAAGTCGCTAAAAGAGCCTATGCACGAAACATTTCTCTTATTCTTCCTCTGTTTTCTGCTTTTTCAGTTTGGACAGCATCTTGGTCGTCACTAGTTTGTACAGCTCTACCACCTGATACCAGTTCATTCCCAACATCAGGGCAAACAGCAGTGCCTCTGCCACATAGAACCACACGCCCTGCAAGCACAGCGCCGCCACCGTTTGGGCCACCAGCACCACGGTTTGGCAGGTGAGCACCACCGGCTGGTAGTTGATCTTAATGAATCGGCGCGTATCCCGACTGCGGGTCAGGAACACGACCACAAAGGCGCAGGCAGTGGCAACAGCCGCACCGTTGGCACCCATACGGGGAATCAAAATCAGGTTCAGCACCACATTGGTGACTGCACCGGTGAGGGCAGTTACCATCGCCATAATATTCTTTTTCTCCGCCATATAGATGGAGGCCAAAAAGTTCACCAGACAGGAGAATACGGTGGAGATGATCAGTACCGGCACATACTGCCAAGAGTCAAAATACGCGTCTGCCACCAAAACTTTTGTAATAATCTTACAAGTCAAAATCAGGAAAGACGCCACAAAGAAGGTGCCGCCACAGTACACCCGAAAGATCTTGGAGAAAAACCGGGCGGTATCTTTATTGTTATACTCATCCACCGCAGACAGTTGCCAGGCGTCTGTAAATACAGACGCGCACATAATCACCAAATTCGGGATCTTAGATGCGGCGGAATACAGGCCGTTGGCAGAAGAGCCCACAAAATAAGTAACCATATAGCGGTCAGACACATTGATGATCCACCACAAGATAATGGTAGGGATCATGGGCACGCAGTAGCGCAGCATATCCCGCCCGGTCTGGCGGCGCACGCCCTTAAAGCGCACATAGCGGTACAGCTTGGCAGTTACGGTAAAGAACAGCACGGAGCAAAAGTCCGACGCCACGATGGCTAAAATATAGCCGGTGACCCCCCACTTAAACACGCCCAAGAACAGCATGGTAAACAGCAGATAGGTCACGGTAGCCAGAATACCGTCAATGGCAAACAGCTTTACATGACCGGAGCCGCGCACAAACTGCTGGCACAGCTGGCGAAAACCGGAAGTGAGCACAAACACATAAATGAGCACCAGGTAATCGCCCAGCTTAAAGTCGTTGATTTTAATTAAACTGATCGGGTACGCAAATAGCAGAAAGGCCAAAAAGCCCACCAGAGTCACCCGCACGCCTACGGTAAACACATCGCTCTTGCGCTCTGCCTTGTCCATCGAAAAGCGCAAGGCTGCCGAGTTGACGCACAAAAAGGCAATGGGTATGATCACATTGCCCGTCTGCTGGATCAGATCCGCCGCGCCGTAGCTGCCCGTGGTCATCATACGGGTGACAAAGGGCATCAGCAAAAACGACAGAATTTTAGACGAAAAGGTGCCAATGGCAAAAATAATGGTATTGGAAGCGAGTTTTTTGTACTTATCCACTGTGTTTCGTTCCTTTACTCAGGGGGATTGATTAGTAGGACCATTTTCCGCTGCGGAAGTCCATGGTATTGTCTGCCGAGGCAGAGGTGTAAATGCAGGAGGCGCGGTACACGCTGCCGCCGCTCTCCGTCTTTTTGCCGATCAAAAAGATATACTGATAGCCACAGGCCACCGCTACGGTGCCGGACTTGTCCGCACCGGAGGCGGTGAGCATCACCTTTTTGGCGCCGGAGTTCATATTCAGCTCCATTGCCCGGGCGGCTCCGCTCTTATAATCGGTATAATACAGTCGGTTGCCGTACACCACCGGGTAATCGGTGGAACGCACATGCTCCAGCAAGGTCACAGTCTTTTGGCTGCCGAACTTTTGGCGAACCAGATCATACTTGTCCTCCGACCGGCGCTGATAATAGTAGAAATAGCCGTTTTCCAGCGCCATAGAACGCACTTCGTCCTTCTCCGTTGCGGCACGGAAGTGGGTGCTGTTGCCGCCGGTCTGCCCCACGGTCAGGTACTCCACCTCGCCGGTCAGGTTGTCCGTCTCCGTAAAATACACATCGGTAAGCGAAATGCCGACCAGCGCCAGTTTTTTGTCTGCCCCCGCTGTATAAAGCAAGGTCTTGTCCCCTGCCGCCGTCACGGTGTACAGAGAGTCGCCGGTCAGGCAAAACAGCCGATCGTTGTAGCCGTAGGCCCGGCGCGCGTCGGGGAGCAAAGTCACGGCATCGCCGCCGGAGACAGAAAGTTTTTGCAGCTTTTTGCTGCCTTTATCAATATAGTAGAGGAAATCGCCCATAATATTCAGGCAGCAGGCATTTTTCACGCCCTTCACCTTGGTGGTAGTCTCCTCTGTCGGCGCAAAGCGGTAAATACCCTGACCCGGTGCGGCAAAATAGATATACGCACCATTAAAGGTCACTGCCCCCTGGGTTTTATTCAGAATATTGCCCACCTGACTGCCTTGCTTGGAAGTGTCAAACGCAAAAGCGGAGGCATCCTTGTAATCGGCGTAAGTCGGTTTCTCCGTAGTGGGCGGCGCAGTAGGTGCCTGCGTAGTGGGCGCCGTGGTGGTGCGACCCAGCACATTCTCCTGCACAAAGGTCACAGCCTTGTCCGGCACCAAAAGGGAAAAATCAAAATCCGGCTTGCAGATCTTAACGGTAATCAGAAAGGCCGCCAGTGCCACCACCAGCACACCCAGCACCATAAAAAAGCGCTTGGTGCGGGCACGGCGCTGATTTTGCTTTCGCCGGCGCAACCGCTCTTTTTCTACTGTTTGGTTCATTTTATCGCACCTGTCCGTTGCCGAAGATCAAGTATTTAGTGGTAGTCAGGGCACGCAGACCCATGGGACCGCGAGCGTGCAGCTTTTGGGTAGAGATTCCGATCTCCGCCCCCAGGCCAAACTCTGCCCCGTCGGTAAATCGGGTGGAGGCGTTCACATACACCGCCGCAGAGTCCACCCGCTGCAAAAAGCGGCGTGCGCTCTCCTCGTCCCGGGTGATGATGGCCTCGCTGTGGCCGGTGGAGTGCACATTGATAAAGTCAATGGCCTCGTCCACGCTCTTCACCGTCTTTACGCTAATAATATAATCCAAATACTCGGTATAAAAATCTTCTTCCGTGGCGGGCACCAAGCCGTCGCAGGCCTGCATGGCTCGGGCGTCGCCCCGCATTTCCACATTCTTTTCGTCCAGCCGCAACTTAATGGCCGGCAGGGCGTGGTCAATAATATCCCGGTGGATCACCAGGCTCTCACAGGCGTTGCATACGCCGATCCGCTGGGTCTTGGCGTTAAAGATAATGTCTGCCGCCATATCCACATCCGCTGTGGCGTCCACATAAATATGGCAGTTGCCGGAGCCGGTCTCGATCACCGGCACAGTGGCATTCTCGCACACGGCAGCGATCAGTCCCTTGCCCCCCCGAGGGATCAGGCAGTCGATATAGCCCTTCATATGCATCATCTCGGTAGCAGAAGCCCGGGAGGTATCCTGCACCAGCGCCACAGCGTCCTGCACAATGCCTGCGTTAAACAGGGCATCCCGCATCACCTGAGCCAGCATGCGATTGGAGTGAATGGCCTCTTTGCCACCCCGCAGAATCACGGCGTTGCCGCTTTTTAAGCATAAAGCGGCGCCGTCCACCGTTACATTAGGCCGAGCCTCGTACACAATGCCGATGACCCCGATAGGCACACTAACCTTTTCCATATACAGGCCATTGGGTCGGGTCTGGCTCTCCAGCACGCGACCGCAGGGGTCCGGCAGGTCCGCCACATCCTGACAGCCCTGGGCCATACCCTCGATTCGGTCGCCGTTTAGCGCCAGCCGATCCAGCAGTGCCGGGGACATACCGTTTGCCTTACCGGCTTCCAAATCCAGTGCATTGGCAGCCATAATCTCTGTCTGCCGCGCCCGCAGCGCATCAGCAATCGCCAGCAGCCCTGCATTCTTTTCCTCTGTTGTGAGGGTAGCCAGCACACCGGCTGCGTGCTTCGCACGGATTCCCATTTCTCTCATCTTTTCATCCATTGCATTCACCTGCTGTTCGCTTCAAAATAGGTGCCGATAGGCTGCCCGTCCAACACCTTATAAATAGCCGTGGGTCGCTCTCCATTCATAATAATCACCGGAATACCGGCGCCGGTGGCGATCTCCGCCGCCCGAATTTTCGTTGTAAAGCCGCCGGTGCCCTTGCTGCCGGCACCCCCGGCTACGGCGTACACATCGTCGTTGATCTCTGCCACACGGCCGATCAGGCGAGCATCCTCATTCTCTGCCGGGTTGGCGTCAAACAGGCCGTCCGTATCGGTAAGCAGGATCAGCAGATCCGCCCCGATCAGTTGAGCCACCGTGGCAGACAGGCAGTCGTTGTCACCGTGGAGCAGCTCCTCAACGGACACGCTGTCGTTCTCATTCACAATGGGCAGGGCGTCATATTCCAGCAGCTGATTAAAGGTGTCCACCAAATGCGCCTTTTCCTCCGGGTGATTTAAGGTGTAGCCGGTAAACAGCAACTGGCTCACCACCACGCCGTACTCGGAAAACAGCTTGTCGTAGAGGAACATCAGCTCGCACTGCCCCACCGCCGCACAGGCTTGCAGCCCGCTGGTATGGTCCGGTCGCTCATGCATGCCCAGCTTACCGGCACCGATACCCACGGCGCCGCTGGACACCAGCACCACCTGATGACCGGCGTTCTTCAGATCTGCCAGCACAGATACCAGCTTGGCCATCCGGGCAATATTGGTCTTGCCTGTGTCGTGGGTCAAAGTAGAGGTGCCTACTTTGACCACAATGCGTTTTTTCTCCGTCAACTTCATTATACACTGCTCCAGGTTACATAATCAGTTACAGTATACCATACTTTAGCCCTGGAGTTAAGATTTTTTTGTATGTTTTTCAAAATTCCGTCAAAAATAGAAAAAGAAATGCGGCGGCAGCACAGCGCTGCCCCAAGGGAATGAGGAATGATTATGACAAAGCGAAGCTCCGTGCGACTGCTGTCCTTCGGTTTGCTGCTGGCGGGTATTTTGATTATCTATGCCATCACCGGCACCGTACAGGCTGCCCAGTACCGGGCGCGGTTGGAAAGCACCTATCGCCAAAGCCTGTCTGCCCTGGCAGAGGACCTGGAGGGCATTGAGACCGATCTGACCAAAAGCGTCTATGCAAACGGCGCCGCCACCCTGTCTGATGTAAGCCGAGATCTGTCTCAACAGGCCAATCAGGCCAAGGACTCTCTGTCCCGCCTGCCGGTGGAACAGATGAACCTGGCAGGCACCTATAAATTTCTAAGCCAAACCGGGGACTACGCCACTTATCTCAGCAAAAAAGTCTATGCCGGCGAGGTGGTCACCGCCAAAGAGCACGAAAATCTGCTCCGGCTGCTGCAATACGCCACCAAATATAAAAACAGTGTGACCCAAATGGTAGAAATTTGCAATAACGGCGGCCAAATCACCAAGCGCGATGTAAAGTCTGCGGACGGCACCAGTCTGCCCGCCATTAGCACAGACTTTTCCACCGCGGAGGAAGCCTTTGAGAACTACCCCACCCTGCTGTATGACGGCCCCTTTGCAGACGCGGTACTGCACAAAGAGCCGCAGCTGCTCAAAGGGCAGGACAAGATCAGCAAGGACGCTGCCGCCAAGATCGCTGCCAAGGCACTGGGGTGCAATGAGACCCATCTAAACCGATTGGAGGACGAAGCCGGGCGTATGCCTGCCTATGTGTTCACCAAAGGGCAACAAACGGTAAATGTGACCAAAAGCGGCGGGTATGTCAGCTCCATTCTCTTCGGCGGCAAAATCAGTACCAAGGCCATAGATGAAAAAGAAGCGATCCAGCAGGCAGCCGCCTATTTGAAGAAACTGGGCTACCAAGATATGCGCTCCACCTATTACGCCGCCGACAGCAATATCTGCACCGTCAATTTTGCCTACTGCCGAGACGGAATACTCTACTATACAGATCTAATCAAGGTTGGCGTGTCCCTGCGGGACGGCAGCGTGGTATCGCTGGAGGCCCGGGGCTATATCACCAACCACCACCGGCGGAATGTGCCCACCTTTACCGTATCGGAAAAGGCAGCCACCGCCAAGATCAGCCCCTATTTGGAGGTGAGAAGCACCAAGAAGTGCCTGATCCCCAAGGAGGACGGCCGGGAGGTAGCCTGTATTGAGGTGCTTGTGCATTCGGCAGACACCGGAGAGGACGCGCTGGTGTACCTGAACGCCGCCACCGGTGCGGAAGAGGACATTCTTCTGCTGCTGTACAGCGATCATGGCACCCTAACCAAATAAAACGCATAAACCCGGCACCGCCGGGCAGAATAAAACCGAAAGGAAGGCAACACCATGAAAAACCGATTGATGATTTTAGCACTGGCCGTAACCGTGCTGGCAACCGTGCTGCTGGGCTGCGCCAAGCAGGAGGAAAATCCCACCACAGAACCGAACACCACCGTCAGCGAAACCACCACACAAGAGGAAACCACAGCAAAAAGCCCCGGCGAGGCACTGAGCGAGGGCGCATCGGAGGCCGGCTCCAAGGTGCGTGAAGGCGCCACCGATCTTAGCGAGGCCGCCTCTCGTGCCGGAGAGACCGTATCCCGTGCCCTGGAATAAAACGAAAAAGAAAAGGACTTGTTCATCAGAACAAGTCCCTTTTTTTATACCGGAAGGCGCCGCCGCGTAAGCGGGAGCCTTGGCGTAATTATTCGTAAAATCCGATTTCGGCAATATCCGGGGTGCTGCGGCTTTGACGGATCACCAAACGCACGCCTAGGCAATTCAATCCCCGGCGCAGCCGCACAATTTTCTTCATACCGATCACCGTACCCTTGTAAATGCGCTTCATCTTGCCGTTTGGCTTCTTCGCCCACAGTTCAAAGGCCTCCACCCGCTGGCTCTTGCGAATCTCCTCGGACAGAATCACATATTTCAACTTATGTACACTGTCAAAGTCAAAGTCGATATACCCCTGCTCCGGCTGTAATTCGCCCAGCTGGTATGTGATGATCGGGTGCTCGGTCATCTTGCGAATGGCCTGGCCCATCCCCTTCAAGGCGCGGGCGTCTCTCGGATGAATCACGCCCTTATTGGTAGGCGGCACATTCAGCAGCAGGGTGCAGTTGTTGCCCACAGAGCCAAGATACAGCTTAAACAGTCTACGCGCGCTCTTAACCGTGCGGTCCTCATTCTTGGACCAGAACCAACCCTTACGGATGGACACATCCACCTCCGCCGGATACCAAATCAGATCCCGCGCCATAGACAGCACCTTGCGGCTGCCCAGATCCTCGTCCATATTGTCCAGCTTTTTCAGCGCGGCAGCGTCGCCCTCACCGTGTTGGCTCTTCTCATGCGTCTTTTCAGCGTCTGCCAGGCGAGCAGGCACCACACAGAACTCGCTTTTGCGGGTCTTGCCGCCCTCGTTGCCCACCCAGCGCACATCCGGGCCGCAAATGGAAATCAGCGCGTCCGGCTGCAGTTTGCGGATCAGGGCATAATACCGCGCCCAATCATACTCAAAGTTCGGCACATCGGCGCCTTTCGCACCGTCAAACCAAACCTCACTGATATGGCCGTAATTGGTAAGCAGCTCCGTTAACTGATTGCAAAAATAATCATTATAATCCGGGGTACCGTAGGTGGGCTCGTGCATATCCCAAGGGGAAAGATACACGCCAAAATCCAGTCCGCCGGCAGCGCAGGCGTCAGACACCTGCTTCACAATATCGCCATCAAAGTCCGTGTTCTTTACACTGAACGATGTGTATGCACTGGGCCACAGACAAAAACCGTCGTGGTGCTTACAGGTAAGAATGATACCGCTGGCACCGGCAGCCTTCACCGTGCGCACCCATTGCTCCGGCTTGATCTTCTTAATGGTAAAGTCCTGCACCGTTTCTCTGCCGCTGCCCCACTCCCGCTGAGTGGCAGTATTCATGCCAAAGTGCATAAAGCAGTAAAAAGGCTGCTGTGCCAAGTGAACCTGGTTGGGGCGCGGCACCACGCCAATGTAACGCTCCACTTCGCTGTCATTCAGCGGCACACCGCCGTTGGTGGTGGTCCAGTTCTGGTCAAAATTCGGCTTCATCTTATTCCCTCTCTCTTCCTCGGTTGTAGCAACTAAAATAGCGACCTTTATCGCCCATATACCAAGGCAGTTTCATACGCAGGTAACGCAGTTTGTCGCCCAGGCGCATGGTGTAGTCAAAGGGGCGGTCCTCGACCCGGTCATACAGCGGGGTCGCACAAGGCACAGCCACTGTATTCAGCTCTGTTGCGGCCAAAACCAGTGTTTCTTCATCCCGGGGCAATACCACCGTGTCGCCGCCCTGCACATTTAAGATCAAAATATAGAAGTACAGCTCCTTGGCAATGGCGTCCGTACCGTCTGCGTTATGGCTGTGGGTACTTACATACCCCAGCTGTCCCTCTTGAATATGGGCGGTCTCGTGCAGATCGTACAGATCCCAGCTTGCAAAACGCCGGGTACGGCTCAGTACCGAGCAAGGCACCGTTTTTCCACCTACAGTAAAGTCTAAAATCCGATTACTGTCCGCAGACAACAGCAGCGCCAGCCGGCGGGTATCTTTCTTTAAGGTCAGGGTCTGACCGGCAAGGCGCAAGGCGTTCTTGCCGTCCTTTGCAATAGCAAAAGGAATACCGGCAGCCGTGACCTGATCGCCGATCCGCTCCGCAGGAATAGACAGGGGCAGCTCGCCCTGCTCGCCTTGCTTGGTGATCAACTGCACGTTCATAGGCAGTGTGAGAGGCGTTGCCTTGGCAGCGTGACCCACCTGCGGCGCCGGTTGCAGCCGTAGGGCAAAGGTCTTAATCTGATACGGTGTAAAGTCCGTAACCAGGCAGCCGTCTTTTACCGTTGCCGGGCCTTTTTCTTCTTCAGAGGCAAACAGCTCTCGGGCTTCTGCCACGCCGGCACCCAGGCGCAGGGCGTAGTGCTCCACTGGCGTACCGGCGCCCTCGTTCAAGCGCACCACGATCTCGTCGCCGTCCTCTGCGAACTTCATTGCCCGCAGCACCACCTGGGGGTGAGAGGCATGTCCAAAACTGTACGCAGTACCCAGCACGCCCGGGTGCTTTGGCTCCACATACCCGGTCAGGGGCTGCAAAAAGGCACGGGCTTGATTTTGCGTATCGGCGCCCACCTGCCCTTTATGGGAGAACAGGGCATAGCTGTATCGGTTCAGTCCCAGGTCCATCATAGATTGCATGGAATCGATCCGGTAATTGCGTACCGGGCTGTGCAGCACGGTCATACGCAGGGTATTGTCCTTATATTTGTCCCAGCCGTACTTGCACTCGCTAAGCACAGACACGCCCCAGTCGCCGCTTTTATCCGTCAGATCCACCCAGTTTTGAGCAGGCACTTCAAACAGCTTTTCCGTCATATTTCCCCGGCGAATGGCGCCCAGCCCCAGGTCAAAGGTAGCCTCCGGGTTGGTGCAGGCAAATGCAAATTTGTTCTTTGCCATCGTGTGCAGACTGCGCCACTCGATCTCAGAATACACCTCTACCCGGCTGCCGCCGTCGGTGAGGGCAATGATATTCTTAAAGGTAGAGTCCCCATCCTTTTGCTCCACACAGAAGGACACCCGCGCCGGGCCTTTTTCCTGAATGGTCACCGTCACCGGGTTTGGCAGGCGGTCCGGGTCCTTGTTGGCTTCTTTATAATTCATTTCCCAGGCAGGCCAGGGCTTAGAGCCGGTGTACTTAAACAGTCCCAGGCTGATGGGCTCCGACAGCAGTTCCTGCTCGTCCATTTCTTTGTCCAGGATGGAGGTGATGTTGCCCTTTTTGTTCAGGCGCACAACGTATTTTTGGTTCTCCATCTGATTTTCGCCGCTGATGGACAGGCTGCCCCGCAGACGGCAGGGCACATCGGAGGGCCGCACATCATAGACCGCAAAGCCCAAGGCAGGCACCGTGGCAACAAATACCAGCTCCGCCGTGCCATTCTCGTAGCGGTTCACCTGACTTTTCACTTCCCTGCCCTTGGGGTCGTATACCCGCGCACAGGCCTTGGGCCAGTGGGGCAGCTCCAGAGTCACCGCATCCGTGCGGGCCACTTCCAGACTGTTAAATACCGTCACCGGCGTGCCGGCGCAGAAGTCCGTTTTCAGCAGACTGCCCACAGACCCGGCAGCTTGGGTCAACTCACCGGCAAAGCCGTTCATGGCCATACCGTAGTCGTTCCAGCTGCGGCGATAGGCGCGCTGCACGGAGGTGCCCGGCAGATCATCGTGGAACTGATGAGCGATGGTACGCTTCCAGTTCAGCTCCATAGCCTCTTTATTGTAATGGGCGGTGCCCAGATAATCCGCCACTACGCCGGAACGCTCCGCCATATCCGCCAGTTCCTGGCAGCGGCGGTTCCAGCGCTTACCCACGGCCCGGGAAGTGTAGCCGCCAACGCCGTGATTTTGCATCACCAGTTCCGTCTCCCACCGGGGCAGCTTGGCTTTTTGCTCCGGGGTCAGCTGGGCGTTCAGGTCACGGAACAGATCATCCGCACCGGACGCCAGCACCTGCACATCGCTGTCTTTGTTTTTGTTGATCTCCTGCTCTACAAAGGCCACAGAGGCTTCCTTGGGCGCACCGCCCCGATCGCCGATCCCGTGAAAAATCATAGTGCTGTTCAGATCGTATTTTTCGTTTTCATCCAGCTTTTGCTGCACAAAATCCCAGTCCCGCAGCTTCTTCAGTGTAAAGTAATAATCGTGAGGGTTCAGACTGGCCAGCACCTGCGCGCCGTCCGGCCCTTGCCACACGCCAATATCAAAAGGAATGCCGTAGGCACCGCCCCAACCCAGCTTTTGGGTCGTAAAGCCCATCAGGTTGGCGTGGGCTATAATGCTGGGCAGCGCCCAACCGAAGCCAAAGCAGTCCGGCAGATAAATATCCACTGAGCGCTTGCCGAATTTTTTCTCAAAATAGCGATTGCCGTAAAGAATATTTCGAAAGAGTGCCTCCGGCGACGGCACATTCACATCGCCATTCTCAAAGGCGGAGCCGCAAACGCTCCACCGCCCCTGGGCAATATAGTCCCGCATTTGGGCGTAAAGTTCCGGGTAATATTCCTCCATCAGCTCGTAACGATAGCTGCCCTCAAAATTGAAGTGATAGGTGGGATATTTTTGGAACAGTGCAAAGTTGTCCACCAAGGTATTGTAGATGTACCGGGACACGGTGGTCTCAAAGTCCCAGGACCAAATGGTATCCAAGTGGGCCGTAGCCACAGTATAGATTTTTTTTTGCATCGGAAGTCCCCCTTATGTGGTCATTGTATCATTATTTTCAGGGGATTGCAACACTGTACTGCCCCATAGAAATAGGAAAAATCACACACCCTTCTCCCGAATCAAAAAGAATACGCAGGATCTAAAACAAAATGCCATTTTCTCTGTAATCTATTTTAGGTGCAAATCGGCTGTGGTCCGTTTGCTTCTCTTCACAGCTGTGATAAGAAGTTAATCCTATTGCCGAAAAATAGGACGCAAGTGAAAGACAGGACAGGCGTGCCGAGAATACGCTTTCACGACTTACGGCACAGTTTTGCCACCTTATCCCTTGAGCAAGGAATGGACATTAAAACAGTATCGCACATGTTAGGTCACACAGACGCAGGCTTTACAATGAACACCTATATGCACGTAACGGATTCCATGCAAGAAAATGTTGCAAACACAATGGGAAATTTACTCGGCGGAAATGTGGCAAATTCATAAATGGTCAAAGAATCATTAAATACAAACCATACTTTACATATTTATCATTTTCATAAATACTACGACTTAAAATATGTTCTATATCAATATCCCATTTTTCTCTATAAAATAAATCTTCTTTTACTTGTTTTATAGATACGTTATAAGAAGCTTTTATTGAATTGTCGATATAACGCAATGCCAATAACAAATGTGGCTTTTACAAAGTTTTTGAATTTCTCATTATTTTTATATTTACCAATATTTTCTTCTAGATATTTATAAATTTTTGTAAAGATCATATTTCCCTGTTTATCTCATTATACGCCTTTAAGTATTCATTTGGATAATTCAACTTGTACCAAAGCAACTTAAATGAAACAATCATATATTCGACAGAATGTGCTTTAGGGAACAAATAACTGATTTCCTTAGCAGAATCAATATACCAATCAGGAACGCCTATTTCGCAAAGCGCATTCTTGTATTTTGATAATTCTCTTTTTGCTCTGCCTTTCCTTATTATCTCACTTATTTTATAGCAATCAAGATGACTTATCGGTGCGTCATTACCATTTCTTTCGATATATTCTTTTCTTTTTTTGTCAAGATAAAGCAATACATCATCCCTAAAAGCTATTACGCTTTCAAAATCACAAGCATTATTTTCAAACATTTTTTCCGTATTATAAACATAAGCGCCTGTTGAATGAAGCAAACCGTTTAATACAACCACATCTGAAAATTTTTGCGGTTGAGTTCGTTCAATCTGCTTTTTGACATACGCTGTACCCATTTCAGGAAGAAAGTCAGTATTTACTTCCTTAATCGATTTTAACAATTTCGCATTATCTGCCAAATCGTTTTCGGACGGTTCGACTCCCGTCTTTTCTTTCAGAATTTTCAGCATTTGAACAGCATCGTTACCGAGAATATCCAGCCAAAACAAAGTTTCATAAAGAGCATCTTTGTATTTTTCGCATAAATTCATCAATGTATTTTTGTATGTATTGTTCATTATATTTTCTCCTAATCTAAAAAGCATTTATAATGCTTGCTGTAATCTAACTTAACAATCGGTTCGTCCTTAATTTTAAACGCATCTTTTATGTTTGGAATAAACCCGTTTGATATATTTGGATTCATATAAACAATCGCTTTATTTTTAGTTCTTTTGACAACTCTGCCACGATGGTAGTAATTATACGGCTTGTTGCAATTTTGGGGCTTAACATATTTCCACAGTTTTTCGTGATTGTATGTATCTCCAGATTTTGCAATGCCGTCGGGATATTTACTTTTATTAAACGGAATTGCAAGCAACTTATTATCAATTAACCAAAACACGCCTTGCTTCATATCATCACCCTTTCTTGATGCGATTATATAAAACGCTATGTGCCGAATTTCGGGCATAATAAAACACCACAATGATTTCTCACTGTGGTGTCAAGAAGAATATTATGCTTTTGAATTCATCAATTCGATTGCTTTATCAAGAACAGGATTTAATTGTTCTGATAAGTATTGTTCAGAACTATATTTTGCATAAGCCCCATGATAAGTGCAGAGTAAAATAATAGGTTTGTTTCCTATGTGGCCTTTGTACAATGAAGTTTCATTATATTTTCCAAAACTCAATTCAGGCTCATTAAATTCGTAATTATCTTTCATTTTATCAAACAGCCCTTTGGGCCATTGAGAAGTTTGAATAACAATAATATCCGGACATAGATAATTTATTTCATCAAGCAAAATTTCTGGACAATGTTCCTTCATTCCTACTGTATGTGAAAGCCCTCGTGTTTCATTCGGGCTATCTTTTGAGACGAATGCACAACGATACAAATTCGTTAATGCGAATTTATCTGTTAGATTTAATTGGTCATCATTATTGATTTCAACTTTCTTAGGCTTCGGGCATTTACCATAAGAGGACAACAAATATTGCATTATATATAGTAAGCCATTATAGTGAGCATTATTTGCAGTTGATGAAGGTCTTGAAAAAGCGTTCACAACATTATATTCGTTAACATAATCACAAAAGCCCTCAATTCCTACAAATAAGATTTTAGGCAACTTATCTTTGCCATAGTTTTCGCCTATTCTTACACGGTCACATTGATGCTTTGGTTGCTTGTTCTTTAAACGTTTTTTGCAAATGCCATAATATCTACATTCACCATGCTCGCCTGTGTAATACTTTTTATAGACTGTTTCAATTAAACTGTTTTCTAATTCCGTCAAACTAATCACCCACCTGATTATAACAAATCAAACAGCTAATTACAACATTCATCAATCCTTACTGCTGAGCATATCGGCTAAAGCATCATCCATTTTCTTTTGTGCCGAAGCCTCTAAATCCTTTGAATGTGCACCACGCTTTGCATTTGGATTTTTGATTCTCATAATAAACCTCCGAAAAATAAATATAGATAAAAAACAGAGCTTCTCCGCTTTCATCTATATAATCGCAAATGTCCATAGAACTTGGTCCACAATTTCATGTTTTTTATTTCTGCTTATATGATAACTCAAACGATGCCCGCTTTTTATCTTGCAAAAAGTTTCTATAATTTTTCAAAAACACATCAACAAAGCCATGGGTGACACACCGGCAGGCAATGCCCGCCGTGTGATCAACGCCTTGAAAAAGTTCCAAAAGTTTGCGGATAAGGACAAGGAACACCTGGACAAGGTGGTTCCCAGAAATGAGGAGCTTTAGAACCTTGTGCGGTCACCGGATCATTCCTATTCGGATCAATTGGCGGCCCGCGAAAAAGAAGCCAGCCGGCTTCGCGCGCAAATCGCCGTGTGTGCGGCGTGCGGAGCCTTCACCGATTCGCGCCAATTGTACCTGCTGTCGGTCCACGCTCTGAGGCTTGTGACCCGTTTTTGCCCCATGCTAACTTGTATAATTAGAAACACTGTGATAGAATATGAAAAAAGAAGGGATCTCATGCCCGTGAAACAGCCGAAAAAGCTGCTGATTATGAACATTTTGGATATCCTGCGGAAGTATTCCGACGAGGAACATCGCCTGAGTCAGAAGGACATCGCCGAGATTCTGAAAACCGAATACGATATGACCGCTGACCGCAAAGCCATCCGGCGGAACATTCTGAACCTCATGGACTGCGGCTACAACATCGAGTACAGCGAGTCTATCCGCATGGTGCCGAACCCCAAAACCGGCCAGCCGGTGGAGAGCTACCTGTGGTCGGACTTCTATCTGGAGCGGGACTTCACCGACGGCGAGCTGCGGCTGCTCATTGATGGCCTGCTGTTCTCCAAGCACATCCCTTACAGCCAGTGTAAGGAGCTGGTGAACAAGCTGGAGGGCCTGTCCAATGTGTATTTCCGCAGCCGGGTGAAGCACATTGCCCGCCTGCCGGAGGACAAGACCGACAACAAGCAGCTCTTTCTCACCATCGAGCTGTTGGACGAGGCCATCAGCCGGGGACGGAGGATCAGTTTCAAGTATCTGGAATACGGCACGGACAAGCGGCAGCATAGCAAGATCCGCCCCGACGGCACAGAGCGGGTGTACATCATCTCTCCTTACCAAATGGCAGCCAAGGAGGGGAAATATTACCTGAGACGGTGCTGGAGCCCCAGCGCCTGCAGGAAAAGGTTAAAAGCACTTTAGAGAAGGCGCTGGAGAAATATGAATAATATAAGCAAAGGAGATAGCACTATGAATCAGCTTGCCGACAACAAAAAACTAATGGATTTTCTGCTGTATAGCTACTTTGGATTCAGCAGTGGAGACCTCGACCAAACAAGAAAACTAAAGTGTTCGTATCGTGCATATTTAGACTTAGCTCGCACGGTCAAATATGCCTATTCTTCAACAGAGCTGGAAAAAGCAACGGTCGGTACTGATGCACATGCGTTCATTGATATTCGGAAAAAACGAATTGAAGATGTCTGCTCGAAACTAATTGAATCCATCGAGATCTTTCCGAATTATCCCGGCGATTTCGACACTTGGCATGACAGGCGGTGCGCTCAAATCATTTGTCAAATGAATACGCCTTATGATGATGGTAGGAAAGGATTTCTTAAAGACGGTTTTACATTTAAATACGGGCAAGCACAGAAATGGGTGAATATGACGCTGAAATATCTGTGGCTGCTTGATATGCTGCCGAATGGCCTTTCTGAGGCAGAGTTGCATGTACCGGTTGACAGCTTTATTCTTGAAGCTCTAAAAGAGACGCAGCAGTTCAACACCGAGGGAAACAAGATTACCGGTTCTGGCGAATCCTACTATTATAACGGCGAAGCGTGGAGTGCCATATCTGAGTCCAAAAACTACAAAAAGCTGCAAGATGAAATTAGGGACATTGCGAAGAAACAGGGAATTCCCCCTATTCAGTGGGAAGGTCCTGCATGGATGGATGTAGCTAAAACGAGAAGCAGCAAATGAATAAACCTACAGGGGCACAGGGAATCCATTTCCCTGTGCCCCATTTTTGCCCCACTTACCATACATACACTATCCTCCGAAAGGAGCGGATGTGTATGTATAAGACCCCCACCGCTTGGATGTTGCGGCGGGACGGGATTGCATTTCCCTGTCAATGGCACGACTACGGAAACACCGACCCGGCGGAGGTGGAGGAGACCCTCTATGCTGCCGAAACCGACACCGTCACCGTGCTGTGGGATCAGGAGAGCACCGGACACAGCGAATATCGGACAAACGAGGCCAGCCATACTTTGGATCATGTTCCCCTAAAAGAGGTAGTACAATGACCATTTTTGAAGAAATTCTGAGCCTGCTGTCTGGCTCACCGGAGCTGCACGCCTACCTGCTGGCCCGCCCGGAACAGCTCCGAACCACCGACTATGCCGATATCATCGCTGGTGCGCCGGTGGCTCTCAAGGAAAAGAAGCGACTTTTAGATCGTCTGTCCGGACATGAGGCACACAGCGAAGACACCGGTCTGATTCGGGATTACAGCGCCTGTTTGAACACGGCGCTGCAGGCGCTGGAAAGCAAGGAAGCTGTATTTTCGGTGGAGCTTTGGAAGGACGGCGAACAGATTGACGGCCCCTACATCGCCTTATCTGTAGAGGAAGTTCAGCGTGCCATTTCCAAATACTGGGAGAATAGCGATACAGCCATAGCATACTGGCGTATAGAGCAGTATCGCCAGGGCGGCGCATCGGATCCTGATGGGTTCGCATGCCCCGAATACACCTTTGCCGCCGATCCGAATGGAGAAGTACAGTATTTTATGCACGATCCCCAAAAAAGCCGGGGTGTGTGGGCGGACGGCGCTTTCGGAAGAGATGCGCCCCATTTGAATCTGCCGGTACCGTATCGCCCTGGAGACATTCTGGAAATCGGCTGCGCCCCCTATGTTTCGGAGCCGCATTACTGTATTCTGACCGAGGTGGGCGACGACTGCTGCGGCGTGCAGTGCTTGTATCCCGGCGAAAACGGGCGCTTCGAATTCGGGGCGCTGAAGCATGGACACTATTTTTCGGGCTGCTTCGATAGGCGGCAGTATATTTCGCCCCTGTACGGTGCGAAGATTTACACCGGCGAACTGTCCGACGAGTACAAATTTATGAAGCCCTTGTCCGAAAAGCTCCATAAGGATCCGGCCTTTGGAAAAGTGCTTTGGAAAATCGGGTACGACTTAGCTTCTACGACTTAGGCTTCTTCCAGCCCCAATAAAACGCATACGGCGGCAGGTGATATACCTGCCGCCGTTGCTTATTTCTCCATCCATTTTTTGATGGTCTTGTTGGTATTGTGCCGCTGCACAGCGCCCACTGCCGCAGCGATGTTGGCGTCCCGCCGGGCTTTCGCCTTTTCGTCTGATATGGACAAAATAGCGCACTCTGTGCGACTTTTTCACCCTACAGTGTCAGGTGTTGGGCATCGTCCATATTTTTATGTTTTTTCTTGAGACGATTCGGTTTTAGGAAGAATACCAATATCTGCGAGGGCTTCCTTACTATACCAGCGCCGAAACCACGCGACGCTGTTCTACAACATTGGTTGCTGCTGCATCAGGCAGTAGGTGTTCAACAGAAATTCAATGCTGCGATTGCCCTTAAGAAAGTCGCTGATGGGCTTGAGCAGCTTGTGAATGCCCTTCAGCGGACCACGGCAGTACTCCAGATCCAAATAATTGTGGAGAGGATGATCGTGACACACAAACGGTATAGTCTCTCCTGGGTCGCCCGACATGGTGTATCCACTGCAGGTCATGTCGCTGGCATCGCCTCTGACACGCATTCTTGCCAGTGTGCGGTCCAGGTTGCTCAGCCAATTGTCTGAGCGCTCTGAAACGGGCATCTCCCGCCGATAGGTTTCGGCATCCCAGGTGCAGAGGTCGGTCAGCACAAAGGGCTCATCGGGCCATCTGTGGGAACACAGGATGTCCCCGGCGTGAAAGGGGGTAGGAAAGTCGAACCACATCCCATCGAAGGCAATGGACATATCCAAGTCACGGTCGTTAAACTCTCTGCACTCCAGCTGGCACACCTCTCCCTGCAGAGTCAGGATGCAGTAATCCTCCCGCGGCGAATCCTCCCCGGGATCCATGGGGCGCTTGAAAATGCGGAGGCCGACTGTTTCTTCCTCTGCCGCCATCCGGATCGCAGCGGACAGGCAACGCTCAAAATCGCTGAACGGGCCGAGCTCCATATCTCCGCATAATTCGCTACGCCAGGACTGCTCACAGACATAGACGCAGCCATCAGGCTCCTTGAAGCGCCGCAGATCCCGCTCCTGCAGGTCAATATAGTCCCGCAGAAACTGGTGAAAATCCGGAATGGCCTCCAGATTCAGCCGTTCCGACATAGCGCAGTTCGGCATGGTGTCGATGATCTCCCGCCATGCGGCGATTCTTTCCTCCAGCGTGGCGGCTTTGCACCGATACACCAGAAAAGCCGCCTCCGGCGTGGTAAATGAATAGTTTAGCTTTTGCAGGTGCTCCCGCATATCACGGGAATCAATAAAACGATAAATGTCCAACTTCTTTTCCTCCTGTTTCTTCTGAATACTGCGATCGTGCCGGCTTCCGTCCGCCTTGAGCGACAGTTGCATCTCATCGGGCAGCGAAAAGGCATGGCGAATCCGGATATCAATTTTCGGTGTGCAGAGCGTGGGATGCAGATAGACCAGCGCTTTCCCGTGCCGCAGCTCTATCCGCCCACAGGGAAAGTAGTTGTATGGCATCCCGCCGGTAAGGGAATACGGAAGCGTTTTCCAGAACCGCCGATGATTGTTGCCGACTGTATCGACCTCCGCGCCGGAAACGGGAAAGCACAGCAATTCTCCGTCCACATACCAGAACATCCCTCGTTTTGCAGTCACCTCCATCACCTCCGCTTATTAGGATACAACGGCCTATGGGTCTTTTTCGGTTCACCCAGGCAAGAAGAAAGCCGGCATCCACCGGCTTTCCTGTAAACACACTTATGCTCTTTTTTGATGGTCGTCATTTCTAACGATAGATAAGCTCGTTTGTAACGATTTCTATAGCGGCATTTCGAAGATTGTTCATTTTCTGCGCCCAAAGCATCTGGTTTTCTGCTTTGAGGACCTCCGTTACGCCTTTCTTTTCGGCAAGCAGCTTTACAAGCATTGCTTCTGCCTGCTCATTCAGGTCTGCAAGGTAATCGTTCAGCTTACCGGCGGTCAGAAGGTTGGCATATCGCACACGGCGATGCTCCTTGAGATAGCAGAGGTGCCGCTGCCCCCATGTCCCGATTGGCTGCCTTTGATAAGCACCTTATCCACGGCGTCGGTGTATCGCCCCTCCGATACAAGCCGATTGCGGAGATTGTTTAGTGGCTCAATCATTAGTCGCCATTCTTCAGTTGTAAGCGCAAGATAATACTTCTGCTTCATCAGCCGCACCTCCTTTGACCTTTCTGTAATCATTATAGCGAGACTGACAGCAGTAATCGAATGTACGGATATAAGAAAACCACCGAGAAAAGTCCGTAGTGGACTAATCTCGGTGATTTTTCTTGCCATTGCTACGCCTGACAGCTAAGTTCTTTTAACTTTTCGTTGTCAACCCGTGGCTTTGTAACTCGGTTATTAGCCCATTGCCGATTCAGCTGCGATGATAATTTGACTTACTGCCTTATCAACGAAAGCCGAAGAATTAACAGCTTTTCTTGAAGAAACCAAGCGTTCGGGTTGTTATGAATTCTACTATCTTGAACTGACAACAGGAACGGGTATCAGATTAGGTGAAATCTGTGCTTTGGAATGGACATTAAAATAGTATCGCATATACTCGGTCATACGAACGCCAGTATTACAATGAACACCTATATGCATGTGACGGATTCCATGCAAGAGAATGTTGCAAACACAATGGGTAATCTGATAGAAAGCGCAGGCAAGGATACGAAGAAAATTCTATTTCCAACATAAACTCAATCGCCGAATAATCGGCGGTTGAGTTTATGCTTTAAGGTATGGTATAATAAATTTGATAAATTATGATTTGCGGAGATAATAATGTGATGGAACTGCGAAAAATAAATATACAGGACGCTATTGCTCAATGGGAATACACAACAGCATTGCCTGTTGATGAAAACGGCTTAACAAATCAGTATAATGGTGTTTCATACGAGGACTATATTGAAACTGTCCTGCCAACCTTGATTTCGTATGAGCATCCTGTTAACATGCCGAATTGGTTTGTTCCCGAAACATACTATTATTTGTGGGACCAAGATTGTCTAATCGGAGAATTCAGAATAAGACATTATTTAACGGAAACGCTTCGGGAAGAAGCTGGACATATCGGCTACAGCATCAAAAAAGATAAGCGAGGGAAAGGATATGGAACGGAGGGATTGAAACTTACTATTGATAAAGCAAAAAGCATTATCTTGGAAGAAGAGATATACCTTCGTGTAAATAAGGATAATATCGCTTCGCAGAAGGTCATGTTGAATAATGGGGCTTATATTGCGGGCGAAGATGAAGCGCATTTATTCATGCGAATCCCGAAATAACAGCTTTGTTTATAAATTTCTAATCTATTGGGCAAATGCTTTTATCCTAAATTTCATAAATGGTCAATAGATGGTCTTGGGCGTAAAATCAAATAAACGAACAAAATCTCACTCCGTAAAAAAGAGCGAGATTTTTTTGTTGCATATTGAATTTTGAAATTCTTTTCTGAAAAGGAAAAAACCTGCGAAAACACCGTGTTTACGCAGGCTTTGGAGCTGATAGTCGGACTCGAACCGACGACCTGCGCATTACGAATGCGCTGCTCTACCAACTGAGCCATATCAGCATAACGTGCTGCGTTGCAGCACGGCTAAGATTATACTATATTTCGCGGAGAAAATCAAGAGAAAAATCGCAACTCCCGCGCAAAAACAAAACCGCACCGCCGGTCTTACAAAATCTCCAGCAATTTGGAAAAAACGAATTGCACAGCAGACTCGCGCACCTGGTTGCGACCCAAATTGCCAAATTGGCAAGTATAGGTCTGCACTTGATCCTGTACGCAAAAGCCAAAACAGACCATGCCCACCGGCTTTTTAGCTGTGCCGCCACCGGGACCGGCAATACCGGTGATGCCAACGCCCACATTGCTCTCTGTCGTCTTAGCCACGCCCCGTGCCATTTGCGCCGCCACCTGCTCGCTGACTACGCCATAATTCAAGATCGTGTCCGCCTCCACGCCCAAAAAACGAATTTTCGCCGCATTGGCATAGGTTACAAAGCTGGCATTCAGCACCTTAGACGCATTGGCTACATTAACCAGCGTGCCGCAGCACAGCCCGCCGGTGCAAGACTCTGCAAATGAAACAGTGTACCCCAAGTGGATCAGCCGATCCACCACCTGTTCTTCCAACGCCATTTCATCACCTCTTGTTCAATCTGTAATTAGTATAGTCCTTTTGCAAAAAAAATGCAACCATTCGCAAAAAAGGCTTGCAATATAGCGCATTTTATGGTATAGTGTTTAAGCAATCGGGGTGTGGCGCAGTTGGTAGCGCACTAGACTGGGGGTCTAGGGGCCGCAAGTTCAAGTCTTGTCACTCCGACCAAAAGGACAGCTTTTCGGCTGTCCTTTTTTATTTTGCTTTTTATTTTCGGCTTAGTTAAGCCAAATTTCCGCTTACACAAAAAGCAAGAGAAAACAGAAAGCTTTTGGCGTTGCAGTACTTTTTGATGCAAAATACAGAAGAAGCAGGCCATTGCCGTACCGATCGTAGTGGTCGGCCGTCTCCGCCTTTTGCTCATCGGACAGCGTGATCGCCATACCCCGCAGCATGTCCAAAATCTCCTGAGCGTACTCGTCACGCACCGTGTGTTCCGGGGTGCTGTCCAGCAGCTTTGCAAAGAAGTCCTTGATCTTTTCCACAACGGACTTCTTTTCTTTTTGGGTCAGGTCAGTATCTTCCGCCAGCCACTTGGCGAACTTCTCGCCGCGCTCCTGCGTGCCGGCTTCACCACTGATGAAGTCAAAGATCATCTCGCTGACGGCATCTTCTTTGCCTTAAAACCATTATACAGTCATGCCGCCGCGGCTGTCAACGCTCAGCGCAAGCGGATCCGTCATGTGTACCAAATAGCGGACAATAAATTATAGTACCAACGAACGCCGCGCAATCGGTTAGCCGTTGAAATGGGTTCAACCCGAGTTTGCAAATAAAAGGACAAGTCTGAACCCTACTTTCCTATAGCTATCAATGCAAAAAGAGCAAGTCCGAAGACTTGCTCTTTTATAGATTCTGTAATTCCGGGAATTACTCCTTGATAGCGGTAACAACGCCGGAACCAACGGTACGGCCGCCCTCACGGATAGCGAAGCGCAGACCCTCTTCAATAGCGATGGGGGTGATCAGCTTAACATCCATGTTTA
>ENA-ORNR01000439-ORNR01000439.1-human-gut-metagenome-genome-assembly--contig:-NODE-439-length-40014-cov-3.438374_pt1 | contig 40014 bp, 30 predicted proteins | sample MGYA00242114_ERZ509020 | MGnify/ENA primary metagenome ERZ509020 (study PRJEB26280, sample SAMEA2338758) | human gut metagenome | biome: human gut; feature: human-associated habitat; material: faeces...
ATTTTTTAAATACACTCTAACAGGAAAGGGGAATCAATATGGCAAAATCAGAAGGTATTAAATTAATTGCCAACAATAAAAAAGCATATCACGATTATTTTATCGATGAAAAATATGAGGCAGGTATCGCCCTCCACGGAACGGAAGTAAAGTCCCTGCGCATGGGCAGATGCAGTATCAAAGAATCCTTTGTAACAATAAGCAATAAGGGAGAAATCCTCATTAATCATATGCACATCAGCCCTTATGAAAAAGGAAATATCTTTAATAAAGATCCGCTGCGCGTAAGAAAGCTACTTCTTCATAAGTCAGAAATTAATAAACTTGCCGGACAGATTAAAATGAAAGGCTATACTTTAATGCCGTTAAAAGTCTACTTCAAAGGCAGCCTCGTGAAGGTGGAGATTGGTCTTGCACGCGGTAAGAAACTGTATGATAAGAGACAGGATATCGCGAAAAAGGACGCAAAACGAGAGGCGGAAAGAGACTTTAAAATCAGGAATCTGGGTTAAAAGCTTATTTTCGGCAGGCAAAGGGGATGCTGTCAAAGAGAGAAGAGCCCCTATATTTGTGACTCTGTCACTGTAGGTTGAATATTCGCTAAATGGCTTACATTCAATCCTCCACTAAGGCCACAGATATAGGGGCTCTTCTTTCTTTGGCAGCTGTTTTTTTGGGGCTGGGGATGAAATTACTGTTTTAATCCCAGATAATTGAGAAGTCCCACATAAATTCCATATGCGAACTGATAAGGTTCATTAATCATTCTCTGATTGTCTTCATAGTTCGTAATATACCCAAGTTCCACGAGAACAGCAGGCATTTTCGTGTTTTTTAAGACGTAGAGAGAAGGTCTGGAAAATACACCATTATATTTTGTACTGGTGCGACGCACGATTTCTGTGACAATATTTTGAGCCAGATACCAAGCTGCGGAATCTGTGGAAGAAACGTAAGCTTCTGTTCCATTTATGTCAGGATTTTCGCTGGCATTTGCATGAATACTGATAAAATAATCTGCTGGCCAGTTATTTGCCTGCGTCACACGTTCCCTCAAGCTGCTTGTATTGCTGTATCCTAAGGTGGTCTGTGGCGTAGGGCGTGAGAGGCGGGCCTCAAATCGGTCATCTTCTGATAGAATGTCATAGAGAAAACGTCCCACTTGATAAGTGACATCCTGCTCTCGTATTCCAAAACCTTCTGCTCCTGCATTAATTCCCTCCGGATTATGTCCCTGATCAATATAAATTTTGATTGCCAAGTGATTTCCTCATTTTTCTTTTAGTATATTCATAAATTAGATGGAAAATTCCTTTGTAAGAAATTCTACGCTATAAAAACGATAAAATCTGTGATATAGTAAGAGAAATATAAGGTAGGAGTATGTATATGAGTAATCAGGAAGATAGATTTGATTTTTCAGATAGTGAAAATCACGGGAATCAGGGGGAAAGATACAGAAAATCCTCTGAAGACAAGAATGATAATGGCAAGGCAGATGGTATAAACTGGGGAGATAAGATTTTTTCCATGATACAGGAATCTGCCGAATCTATGGATTTTGCAGAATTGAGTCATAATATTCAAAAGACAATTGATGTTGCCAGAGAAGAAACAATGAAACAGGTAGATAAGGCCAGGACAGAGGCCGCAAAGCAGATTGACCGTGCGAAAGAAGAAGCCGCCAGACAGGTGGATAAAGCAAAAGAGGAGGCCGCAAAACAGATTGATAAGGCAAGGGGATATCAAAGCAGCCAGGCATATGTGAATGTCGGACATGGAAGAAAGGTCATTGCCGGAAAGCTTAAGAAGAATCCGGGGCTTTACAGTGGACCGGCTGAAATTGCAGTAGGGGCTGCCGGACTTGGCGCTTTTGGTGGCGTAGGCATTGGTCTTGGAGCATTCCTGGGGGCAGTGGCATTTCCCATAGGTGCAGCAATTACATCCGCGGCAGTTATGATTCCATTTACTATTGTCAGTGCATTTTTACTTGGAAGAGGTATTCTTAACAGTAAAAGAGCAAGAAGAATAAGAAAATATGCAAGTATTTGGACAGGAAAGCCCTATGTTATGATAGAGGATCTTGAGAGCAGAGTAGGATGGGATAGGAAGAAAATTTTAAAAGATATTCATTTCCTTACAGATAGAGAATTGATTATCGGAGCGGAACTTGATGCGGGAGAAACGTGTCTCATGCTTACGGATGAGTCAAAGCAGCAATATGCAAGTGCTATGGCTGCAAAAAGACAGCGAGAGCAGGAAGAAGTGAAGGCAAGAGAGGCAGAAGAGGCACTAAAGGCTGCTCCATTTGAGCAAAGAGAAATCCATCGAATAAAAAAAGATGGGCAGGAGTATTTAGAGCAGCTCGCAGAGCTTAAGAAAGAGATTGTGTCTGATGAGATGCGCAGGAAGGTTGAGCAGATGGAAACGCTTACCGCCCGTATTTTTGTATGTGCATCGGAGCATCCAGAAAGTATTTCGCAGACGGACAGGCTGTTTAAATATTATTTTCCATCTGTATTAAAACTTCTTAAAGTATATGAAGATGTGGAGAAACAGCCGGTTCAGGGAGAGAATATCAGGAAAACAAAAAAAGAGATAGAAGATTCCTTAGATACGATGAATCAGGCTCTTGAAAAATTATTTGATGAGATGTTTCAGAATGTAGCCATGGATATCTCTTCAGATATTCAGGTATTAGAGGTTATGTTGAAGCAGGATGGCTTGACTGAAGACGGGATACATGCAGACCAGAAAGAGCCGATGTTGAAGTTATAAAATTTTAAGCAGTGGTGTTGGAGAATAAGTATGTCATGCATTGCATGACGCGCATCTCGCAGCAAGAATGCCGGGGCATTCTTGAATTAATTTGTGACTAAAATTTCCGGTTCTGTTTTTGCTAGAACCTCTCCGACAATCTCAGCAGGAAGACCGGAAGCTTTTAACTTGTCAAGAAGACCAGGTGCATCTTCTTTTGCAAGAGAAATGAGCAGACCACCGGATGTCTGAGGGTCAAAAAGAATTTCTTCCATAGCAAATGGAATACCTTTAAATTGAACAAATGGACCGGTAAAGTTTCGGTTCCTCTGTCCGGCAGCAGTTAAAAGGAATTCATCGGCGTGTCGTAAGGCCTCTTCAAAGACAGGAACCTGTTTTGCGTGAATATGACAGGAAAGCTGTCCATCCATCATTTCATGAAGGTGGCCTAGAAAACTAAATCCTGTAACGTCTGTGCAGGCATGGATTTCGAAATTTCTGCAACACTCTGCGGCGTACTTGTTCAAGGTTGTCATGGAGTCTGTTACGGCTTTCATTGCTTCCACAGAAGCTTCTCCTACTCGATTTGCTGTGCAGATAATGCCGACACCAAGCCGCTTCGTAAGAATCAGTGCATCGCCCGGTTTCGTCCCGTTATTCGTATAGATTTTATTCGGATTGACGATGCCGGTAACAGAAAGACCATATTTCACATCCGAATCAGCAATAGAGTGCCCTCCGGCAAGTGTTCCGCCGGCTTCAATTACTTTTTCGGCACCGCCTCGCATAATTTCACCTAAAATGTTCAGATCCATTTTTTCAGGAAAACAGACAATATTTAAGGCGGTTTTTACTTCACCGCCCATTGCGTAAATATCACTTAATGCATTTGTAGCAGCGATTTTCCCAAAAGTGTAAGGGTCATCGACCATCGGAGGAAAGAAATCAAGGGTTTGTACAAAAGCAATATCATCAGATATCTTATAGACAGCGGCATCATCTTTACTGTCATAACCGACAAGAAGATTCTCATCTTCCGGTCCCTGCGGCAGCTTCGATAATATACGACTTAAAATGCCAGCGCCAAGCTTTGCAGTACATCCTCCCCCTTTACAAAATAATTTTTCCTTTTCCATAATAGGCAGCCTCCTTTTATGTGGGATGTACTCTCAGTGTTTTTTATGTATGTGCTTGTTACCACTGAAAAATACTTTTATGGTTCCTCTTCAATGTAATTTCAGAACTTTTCATACATTTCCTTTTGTAACCGATTTTGCGAGTACATTTTGGGTAAAATTTCCCAACATAATGTAATTTATTCTAAAATTAGTTTAATAGATATTGTACAGAAAGTAAAGTTCATTATTTCGATAATATAGATATGATTATTGATAAAAACGATAGATATGGTAAAATGTATTTATTCTGGAGTGTTTTCGACCAGAGTATTTTAAACTTACCGGAAAGGAAAGTGAGAAAATGGATATACATCAATTGCAGATTTTTGCAAATGTTGCAGAATGTAAAGGTTTTTTGGCAGCATCGAAAAAAATGCATCTCTCGCAATCTACAGTCAGTACACATGTGTCAGCCTTAGAGAATGAGCTTGGGAAAAAGCTGATTCGACGTACAGCAAGAAATTTTGAATTGACAGAAGATGGGGTAAAGCTTTATAAGTATGCAATAGATATTTTACTCTTACATCGAAAAGCGATAATGGAAGTTGGGGGGAATGGAAGTGAGTTTCTTCGGATTGGTACATCTTCTGTTCCGGCACAGTGGTTTGTTCCTACAATATTGAGTGGATTTTTAAAGAAAAATGTAAATACGCAGGTGGAGATGACGAGTGCGGATAGTTTAGATATTATTCGTCGGGTAAAAGAGGGAAGTCTCGATATTGGATTTGTTGGAACGAAAGTAGAAAAACAGTGCAAGTATATTTCTCTTGTGAATGATCATCTGGTTTTGGCAGCCCCGAATACAAAGAAATATCAAAAAATTTTTGTAGGAGAGAGTGGTTCAGGAGAAAGTGATTTAAGACAGATTTTAGAGTCTCCGTTTTTGGCGAGAAGACAATATTCCGGAACTATGAAAGAGGCGTTGGGGAGTTTGGAGTATTTTGGCATAAAGGAAGAGGACTTAAATATCGTTGCCACCTTTGACAGTGCAGAGATGTTAAGAGATTGTGTAGAAGCAGGAATGGGAATTTCTATTCTGTCGTATGAGATGATAAAAGAATTGCATAAACGGGGGAAAATATTGATTTATAGATTGCCGGAAAAGGAATTTTGCAGGGAATTATATCTTATCTATAAAAATGAATCTTTTCTTCCAGAAATAGTGAAAAAGTTTATTCATTATACAGAGAAGAGTTTTAAGGAGAAAAAATGTACCGAATTTTAATTGTCGAAGATGATTCTACGATTGCTTCGAATGTGGCAGCACATCTGGAGCGGTGGGATTATGAGACTAAACAGATAGAAGATTTTAAATGCGTGATGGAAGCATTTCAGCAGTTTGATCCGCAGCTTGTTATTTTAGATATTGGTTTGCCGTTCTATAACGGATTTTACTGGTGTCAGGAAATCCGGAAAATATCGAGTGTTCCAATTCTGTTTTTATCCTCTATGAATGATAATATGAACATAGTGATGGCAATGAATATGGGCGGCGATGAATTTATCGAGAAGCCATTTGATCTAAATGTACTAACAGCCAAGGTACAGGCATTACTACGCCGGGCCTACTCCTTTCAAGGAAATGTCAATGTGTTAGAGCATGAAGGTATGCTCCTTAATTTAAATGACGCTTCTCTTTCTTATAAGGGGGAGAAAATGTCTCTTACAAAAAATGAATTTCGTATTTTGCAGATACTTATGGAAAATTCAGGAAAGATTATTGCAAGAGATGACATTATTGCAAGACTTTGGGAAAGTGATGCCTTTATTGATGATAATACTCTGACAGTAAATGTAGCAAGGCTTCGTAAAAAGTTAGAAAATGTAGGTATGGAAGGACGAATTAAGACGAAAAAAGGAATTGGGTATTATTTGGATAAATAGAGGAAAGAAAGAGAAATGATCAAAGAAAGTATTTTTTCATTTTTGAAAATCCGCAAAATGCCAATTATTATATTTACAGGAATCGTTGTGATATTTGGAATACTATTTTATTTATATGATATTCCTTTTGATGCGATTATCTATGGATGCGAATTGTCTTTTGTGTGGTGTGCAGTATGTCTGTTTATTGATTTTTACAAATATTATAAACGGCATAAGTTATTACATATCAACAGGGAGCAGTTTTTTGACGATGCAGAACAACTCCCAGAGCATATGGATATTATTGAATATGATTATCAGGAACTTGCAAAGGAATTATATCAGGCAAAGCAGGAGCTTATTTCTAAGAATCGAATTGCAAAAAAAGAGCTGCTTGATTATTATGGCATGTGGGTTCATCAGATCAAAACACCGATTGCTGCATTGGATATTTTATTGCAAAATACGGAGCAATTTTTATATGAAGAAGATATAGTGAATAGCCGGATAAATAAACGGTTAGAAATTATTCAGGAATCAATACCTGTTTCTGATATGAAAATGGAACTGTTCAAGATAGAGCAGTATGTGGAGATGGCATTAAATTATCTAAGAGTTGAAGACATATCTTCAGATTTATCTTTTAAACAGTATGCGGTAGATGATATGGTGCGGCAGGTGATACGAAAGTATGCAAAGATTTTTATATCTAAAAAGATAAAAATGAACTTTAAGCCGACAGGAAGATATATAGTAACAGATGACAAATGGTTTGTTTTTGTACTTGAACAGTTCATATCGAATGCTTTGAAATATACAAAGAAGGGACAGATTTCTATTTATATGAAAGAAAAATCTCTTGTAATCGAAGATACAGGAATCGGAATTCCGGCAGAAGATCTTCCGCGAATTTTTGAAAAAGGCTTTACTGGATATAATGGCAGAGAGAACAAGAAGTCTACCGGAATCGGTCTGTATTTATGTAAAAATATTATGGATAAATTGCAGTGGAATATTACAGTAGATTCAGAGGTGGGAAGCGGAACAAAGATATATCTTACAAAAATGTAAGGTAAGAACAGAAAGTGTTAGGTACTTCGATGGAAGTAGCTGCACTTTCTTTTTATAATAAACCTGTAAGCTTAGAGAGTGTTTGAAAAAGAAAGGCAGGGAATTATAATGGCATTATTAGATGTAAAAAATGTTCGTAAAGTATATACAACACGTTTTGGCGGAAATCAGGTGGAAGCATTAAAAGATGTAAACTTTTCTGTGGAGCAGGGCGAATATGTAGCAATTATGGGGGAATCTGGTTCAGGAAAAAGTACACTTCTTAATATTTTAGCGGCACTCGATAAGCCGACGGAAGGAAAGGTATTTTTAAAAGAAAAAGATTTAAGTAAAGTAAAAGAAAAAGAGATGGCGGCATTCCGCAGGAATAATCTGGGATTTGTATTTCAGGACTTTAATCTTCTGGATACCTTTTCTTTAAAAGATAATATTTTTCTTCCTCTTGTACTTTCCGGAACATCTCATAAAGAAATGGAAAGAAGACTTCTTCCACTTGCAGATAAACTTGGTATCAAAAACTTGCTGGAGAAGTATCCCTATGAAGTTTCGGGAGGACAAAAGCAAAGAGCTGCCGTTGCAAGAGCAGTTATCACACAGCCGCAGCTTCTGCTGGCGGATGAACCGACGGGAGCTCTGGATTCTAAGGCAGCAAAAGAACTGCTAAAGCTATTTACCAGTTTGAATCAAGACGGACAGACCATCCTGATGGTAACACATAGTGTAAAGGCAGCAAGCACAGCAGGGCGGGTTTTATTTATTAAAGACGGCCGGGTATTTCATCAGATTTACAAAGGAAATCTCAGTGAGGCACAGATGTATCAGAAGATTTCCGATACAATGACTGCAATCACAGCGGGAGGTGAGGATGATGAATAGTAAAATTTATGGAAAGCTTGCAGTAACGAATTTAAAAAATAATAGGAAAAGTTATATTCCATATATTTTGGCATCTGCATTTTCTGTAATGATGTATTTTATTATGGATAATCTGTACCGCAATCGTTCTCTAGTAGAAAAAGGGAGTCCGCTTGCTATTATGTTATCTTATGCTGATGCGGTACTTCTTATTTTTTCGATTATCTTTTTGTTTTATATCAATAGTTTTTTAATTAAACGCCGGAAAAAGGAACTGGGAATATATAATATTCTGGGAATGGGAAAAGGACATCTTGGCAAAATGCTTTTTCTTGAATCTGTAATAACAACGGTGGCAAGTATCATTGGTGGTATTTTAGCAGGCATTCTTTTGGGCAAACTCGTGTATCTTATATTATTGAAAATACTGCATATGGGTGGAAAGATAGAGTATAGAATCTCATTGGCATCTATTGGAATGACAACGATTTTTTTTGGCGCAATTTTTATTTTGATCTTTCTGTATAACCTTTTACAGATGAAGCTTTCAAATCCAATCGAACTGCTACGCGGAGGAAATACGGGAGAACGAGAGCCAAAGACAAAATGGATCATGACGATAATCGGAATCCTCTGTTTAGCAGGAGGTTATTCTATCGCACTTATAACAAAAGAACCGATGGCGGCATTAGGAAAGTTCTTCATTGCAGTTATACTTGTTATTATAGGAACGTATGCCCTGTTTATGGCAGGAAGTATTGCATTTTTAAAAATGCTCCGAAACAAAAAAAGCTATTATTATAAGACGAGACATTTTACAGCCGTCTCAGGCATGATCTACCGAATGAAACAGAATGCGGTAGGTCTTGCAAACATCTGCATATTAAGCACAATGGTTCTTGTGATGGTTTCTATGACAGTATCCTTATATGGGGGATTGAATGATGTGATTGTGACCCGTTTTCCATATGAGGCGCAAATCACAAGTTCAGGAATCAATCAAAAAGAAGAAGGACAGATAGAAGAAATTATAAAGAATACGACAAGGAAAAATCACACAGTGACAACTTCACAGATACGTTTTCATGTAGGGCGATTTACAACAGTATATAATAACAAAACGAAGCAGCTTGATATGATGGCAGCGGGGGATTATAGCAATTCAAATGCTGTAGATTTAGTCATGATTCCACTTTCTGATTACAATCAAACAGAAGGGAAGAATGTAAAACTGAAAGAAAATGAAGTTCTTCTTTATCATAGAAATCATAAAAGAACTCATAAAAAAAGTGATACAGAAGCCCTAAAAAATAAGAAAGTCATTCAATTAAATAGCATCTCATATAAAGTAGTCGATGAATTAGACAGACTAGCAATAGCAAAAGCTGATACAACTAGTTTCATAGATGGATGGTATGTAGTAGTCAAAGACAGCAGTATCATCACATCCTATTTAAAAGATATTTACGAGAATAGTAATATATATGATGAACTGAAAGAATATTATGGGAAAATACAGTATAGTTACAGTTTTAATTTAAACGGAAGCAGAGCAAATCGTGCAAAAACAGAAAAAAGTATTCAGAAACAGCTTCAGAAAAAATTTGCGAATTGTTCCATTGAAAGTAGAGAATTAAGCAGAGAAAGTTTTTATGAACTTTACGGTGGGTTTCTCTTCATCGGTATCTTCCTCGGAATCATATTCCTGATGGCAACGACACTCATCATCTACTACAAACAGATATCTGAAGGGTATGATGACAGAGAACGCTACCAGATCATGCAGAAAGTCGGAATGAGCAAAAAAGAAGTCAGACATTCCATAAGAAGCCAGGTGCTACTCGTCTTCTTCCTGCCACTGATTATGGCGGTCATTCATCTGGCATTTGCTTTTAAAATTATCACAAAGCTACTCAGTGTGTTAAACCTTACGAATATATCATTATTTTTCATGTATACAGTAGGAACAGTAGCGGTATTTGCAGTAATTTATGCGATAATTTATAGCATAACAGCAAGAGAATATTACAAAATAATAATTTGCCGGGGTGAATAAACAGACGAACCCCCAGAGAGACACTACCCTATATCTGCGACTAAAGTCACAAATATAGGGTATTGTCTCTCTTTGGGGGCGTCTTCTTGCCTGCGGCAAATCAGAAATTAATTCCCAGCTTTTCGCTGCTTTCTTTGATTACTTTTTCTAATTCGCTATCTGTAATTGCCGTTACTCGACCAGTTTCATATTCTTTGTCAACCCATTTTTTTACTTCTTCTACAAGAGGGCTCTTTTTATCTACTGCTTTATCCCCCTTCAGACGATAGTAGGTATTCATCCAGTGAGCAATTCCGGCAAGTCCGCTTGTATTAGATACTGCTACGAGTACCGGACGGTTTAATAATTTATCTGTATCAAAAATATTATAAATTTCTTCATTTTTGAGGAGTCCGTCTGCATGGATTCCTGCTCTTGTTACGTTGAAGTTCTTTCCAACAAACGGTGTTCTTTCTGGAATGTGATAACCAATTTCTTTTTCATAATATTCTGCAAGTTCTGTGATAACAGTTGTATCCATTCCATCTAATGTTCCACGAAGCTGTGCATACTCAAATACCATAGCCTCAAGTGGTGTGTTTCCGGTTCTCTCTCCGATACCAAACAGTGAACAGTTGACACCGCTTGCTCCGTAGAGCCATGCCGTAGTCGAATTGTTTACTGCCTTGTAAAAGTCATTGTGTCCATGCCACTCAATCTGTGATGAAGGCACACCTGCATGTGTGTTAAGTCCGTATATGATACCCGGAACGCTTCGAGGTATAACTGCTCCCGGGAAGTTTACTCCATATCCCATTGTATCACAGGCACGCACCTTAATCGGAATCTTGTACTCCTCCTGCAGCTTCATAAGCTCAACACAGAACGGAATAACAAAACCATATATATCAGAACGTGTGATATCCTCCAGATGGCACCTAGGGCTTATTCCTGTCTCAAGACACTCCCTGATGACTGACAGATACATATTCATTACCTCGCGTCTGGTCATCTTCATCTTATAGAAAATATGATAATCCGAACAGCTTACCAGTATACCGGTTTCCTTGAGTCCTATATCCTTTACAAGCTCAAAGTCCTTTTTGCTGGCACGAATCCACGATGTAACCTCCGGGAACTTATATCCTCTCTCGAGACACTTGTAAACAGCGTCCCTGTCCTTTTTGCTGTAGAGGAAAAACTCGCTCTGTCTGATTATTCCCTTAGGGCCACCAAGCTTATGTAAATAATCATAAATGGTAACAATCTGCTCCGTCGTGTACGGTGCTCTCGACTGCTGGCCGTCTCTGAATGTAGTATCTGTAATCCAAATGTCCTCAGGCATATTGTGAGGCACTATTCTGTCATTGAATGCTATCTTAGGAACTTCTGAATAAGGAAAGAGATTTCTAAAAGTATTCGGCTCATCTACATCCACGAGCTGGTAAAAATGCTCTTCAAGCTGCAGTAAATTTGTTTTTTCGTTCATCAAAACTTCTCTCATCTTCACATCTCCTGTGCTTAGTTTTATCTTTTGAATAATTGTATACAATTATACTTTTTGTGTCAATAAAAAAATTTAAATCTTAGTGTAACACTTTGTTATGTCTATCATAACCTAGAGTGTAAATAAATTTTATTGGAGGTCACTTATGAGTGATTTAGCAGCAACAAACTGTTCATGCAGCAATACAGATAACGGATGCGGATGTTCTTCGATTTTATGGATTATCCTGTTACTGTGCTGCTGTTGTGGAAATGGTAACGGAGGCTCTTTCTTCGGAGGAAACGACTGTGGAAGCGGCAATAACAGCTGTATCTGGGCTATCATCTTACTTTTCTGCTGTGGTGGCTTTGGCTGTGGAAGCAGCAATAACGGCTGCGGATGTGGCTGCGGCTGCTGATTTACATTTTTACTGCGGGTCTTTTTGGCCCGCAGCTTTTTACGATTTTTCAGTATTCTTTTTTTGCCTGCGCTGCTCTTTTTCTTTGAGCTTTTCAAGGACTTTACATTCGCCCTTCACCCTGTGCTTTTTGATGCATTCTTCGTCTATCTCGTATACGTCGTGACCATCTATGATAAGCATATATCTTTTTTTAATAATATATGCTGTAAACATGCATAATGTGAATCAGGTGACATATTATATAGAAATATATTTTAAAGGATTTTTATGGACGAGAACAGCCTGTTTACACCATTCGATGAAATAACCCAGACAAGGGAGCTTCAGATGCTTAAAACCATAATCCCATATATGCCGCATGACTCACAAAAGCAGATGACTCTTATGGTTCACTACATATCACTTATGAATTCAATGAGAATGATAGATTGTGCACCTGCACTGTCTGTTGCGGAGACTGAAAGTATGTCAGACAGAAGGCTTTCCATGCTCAATGCCTTAAAGAAATACTGCAGTAAAAGTGAACAGGATACGATAGACAATCTATTAAATATTTTTTCAGTTTTGGACAATAGGGAGATTTATGACAAAGCAGGAATTTTTAAATAATTTTGCACAAAAGGAAAAACCGAAAGATACAACGAGCGCCATGCCATTTCTCATGGAAAGTATTAAGGAGGCAAAGCGTAACGGCATAGAATTTACCAAAGAAGAGGTATATTCCATGTGCACCGAGCTAAGCAAAAACCTGCCTGAGAAAAACCGCAGGCAGGTTGAAAGGCTTTTAAAAATGCTATAGTTAATTTTTAAGCGAATCTGTATTTATGCGAAGTATCTTGTCTATCGGAGCAGGCGAATTTCCCTTGCCATCCGTACCCTCAAGGTACTTCTCCCCCGCAGATTCAAAAATGACATACAATCTTTTATCCACACTGTCAAGCTCCTCTGAGCCCGGCGGCATCTCTATTGTGATGTCGGGGCTGTTGGGCCTTGACGACAGAGCTATGAGTGATTTGTAGCACTTGATATACGATGACTCATTTCTGCCATAGGAGGTGCTCAGATATACCTTTCCTGAGGCATCAAATGTAACTCCCTGCACCCTGGCAGGTATCGTATATGTGCTCAGGCTTGTGAGCTTGTCGTCCTTTTTGTCATAATAATATGCTACCATCTTTGACTTAAAAAGGATATTATGAGTGGCTATCCACAACCTGCCTCCATAGTATGTGATGCATGACGGCTTGTTTCCCACATCAAACACATCTACCACACCTGTCGCATCGATGACCTGCTTGGAATTCGCAGTGGCCATTAGAGAGATAAAATCATACGAGATACGCTCCACAGTTGTGTCGTAGGAATTGCACACCCATACATTTTCCCCGTCAAAGGCAATTCCGCCCAGGTGACTGTTTGCATCCATGCCAAGTGTCACAAGGTACTCTCCGTCCTCCCTGTCAAATACCATAAGCTCCCCTAGTGAGCCCTTGTCATCAGAATAGCTCGTGATAAGCACGTATTCGTCCGTGATACAAATCCCCTGAGGACACTGTGCCTCACTGAAAATATAATTATTGAGAAAATCATTTTCCTTCGTCTCCGGCATGCCCGGAATATCTATTTCATCTATAAAATCGTAATCGCAATCCTTAAGCGCCAGTGTATGCGCTTTTTTATTACTCCTGTAATTGTAATGCTCTACGCTGTATTCATTGTTAATCGTCCTGACCCATTTGGCATATACCACATATCCATTTGCTTTTTCGTAGGTCAGAACATCCGCCTTTTTTGAAAAATGCTCATCCAGATACCAGCCATCAAATTTATAACCGTATTTGTGTGGTTCTCTTAGTCCCATGAATTTCTGCTTTGGTGTGATGTATCCATAATTATTGATATTATTTGCCGCACCGCCCAGATTATAGTAAATATATGAAACACCATCACTTTCTGACATATTGTCAACCAGTGTATTTAGTGATGGCCCGGAAGCAAAAGAGGCAGCTTCTGCCTCTTTTATCTCCGATGCAAACACATGAGTATTGGTAAAAATCAATGTAAGTAATATAATTAATGCTATTCTACTCTTCAACTTCAACAAGCTTGCTTGCCCTTTCTTCTATCTGTTTTGCAGCCACATCATCCGGTGCCTGCTCATATCTGGCAAACTCATACGAGAATGTGCCGCTTCCACTCGTCATTGAGCGAAGTGTGGCATTGTATCCATAAAGCTCCAGATAAGGAATATCCGCAACTATCTCCTGATATCCATTGTCTGTCGGGTTCATGCCCATCACTCGCGCACGTCTCTTGTTAAGCTCACCCATCACATCACCTGTATAGCCCTCAGGCACCACTACCTTAAGAGTGGCAATCGGCTCAAGAAGCACCGGCTTTGCCTCCATAATGCCCTTTTTAAAGGCCTGCTGTGTTGCCACCTTAAAGGCCATCTCAGATGAATCAACCGGATGATAAGAGCCGTCATACAGCACAGCCTTTATACCTGTCACAGGATAGGCTGCAAGAGGTCCCTTTTTCACGGACTCTGCAATACCCTTTTCAACAGCAGGGAAGAAGTTCTTCGGTACAGCTCCTCCTACGACCGTCTGCTCAAATACATATGGCGTATCCATATCACCTGACGGCTCAAAGGTCATCTTGACATGTCCGTACTGTCCGTGTCCGCCCGACTGCTTCTTGTACTTATACTCTACGTCAGATTTTTTCCTGATAGTCTCCTTAAAGGCTACCTTTGGACGCATAAGCTCTATCTCCACCTTGTACTTTTCAAGAAGCTCACTTGCCACTACCTCAAGCTGCATATCACCGATACCATATAGTACAGTCTGTCCATTTTCACTGTCATTTACACTGTTTAATGTCAGATCCTCCATTAACAGTTTCTGTAAAGACTGGGAAATCTTGTCCTCATCGCCCTTTTTCTTTGCCTTGTAGCGCATTGCCACATACGGCTTTGATATACTTGTTCTAAGATATGTAACAGGCATATTTCTGGTGGAAAGCGAATCTGTCGTAAGAGTCTTTGTAAGCTTTGCAAGCGCTCCTATATCACCTGCATGAAGCTCCTTTACTTCCTCCACCTTACTGCCTCTCATCACATAGAGCTTTCCGATTTTTTCATCGCAGTCCCTGTGATAATTGTAAAGTACATCATCTGTCTTTAGTACGCCCGAATTAACCTTGATCAGTGAATACTTACCGATGTACGGGTCAACTATAGACTTGAACACATAAGCGCTCTTTGATTTTGCAAAATCATAATCAGCATTATACACCTCATTTGTCTTGGTGTTAATACCGGTACAGCTTCTCTTCTCAGGACTTGGCAGGTATTTCACAATATCAGCCATAAGTGTATACATGCCTCTTGCGAGAATATTTGAGCCCATGAGCACCGGTACAATAGAGCCCTCAAACACGTTTGCACGAAGCGCAGCCCTGATTTCATCATCAGAAAACTCCTCTCCGCCGAAATATCTGTCCATGAACTCCTCACTTGTCTCAGCTACAGCTTCAACTAGGGCCTCACGACATATTCCCAGGTTCTCCTTTGAGTACTCAGGCACATCAAACTTATCCACGCCTCCGCTTTCATTCCATCTCTTTGCCCTCTGCTGGATGACATTGACATAGCCCACAAACTTCTCATTCTCTCTGATTGGCAGATGGAATGGAGCTATTTTCTTGCCGTAAAGCTCCTGCAGCTTTAGCACCACATCCTTGAAGCTTGCATTGTCGATATCCATGTCCGTCACGAAAATCATCCTCGGCAGCTTGTATTTCTCGCATATCTCCCATGCTCTTTTTGTGCCTGTCTGTATGCCTGCCTTGCCTGAAACCACGATGATTGCAGCATCTGCAGCCGATACAGCTTCTTCAACCTCTCCCACAAAATCAAAAAAACCAGGAGTATCGAGAATATTTATTTTGACATTATCCCACTCTATCGGTACAACCGATGTATGTATAGAGAACTGACGCTTTATCTCTTCTTTGTCAAAATCGCTGATAGTGCTGCCATCCGCTACAGTGCCCATTCTGGTAGTCTGTCCTGCCAGATATGCCATAGCTTCCACGAGTGATGTCTTGCCACAGCCGCTATGGCCTAAAAGCACGACGTTTCGAATCTTCTCAGTAGTGTAAACATTCATTTCAAGTACCTCCCTGACATTATTATAGTATGTAAACATTGTACTAATATTTTATATAATTTACAACACTTTTATGCAATCTGACGATTATTTTTTTATTGTTATATTGGAATAAATATGCCAATAATTTATTGCTTTATAGTGTTAAATTGGATATAATATATTGTAAATATTCAAAACCACTATAGTGCGATTTTGAGAATGTGCGTGTGGTGATTCTGAATAGTTACAATAAAGAATTAGGAGATACACATAAATGCATTTTGATAAAGTTGGCTTTATAGGGCTCGGTCTGATTGGCGGCTCGATAGCCAGAAAAATGAAAGAAAATAATCCAAAGGTCTCAATTATCGCAACAGCCGGGCATCAACAGACCATAGATGATGCCTTTGGGCTTGGCCTGATAGATAATAATGAGCTTTTAGAGCTTAACTCTTTTAAAGACTGCGACGTAATCTTTCTGTGTGCACCGGTAAACAAAAATATCGAATACCTCACACAGCTTAAGGATATCATAAAGGATGACTGTATCATCACAGATGTAGGCAGCACCAAAACCCAGATTCATGAAAAGGTCATAGAGCTTGGTCTTGAGCGCAATTTCATCGGCGGTCATCCTATGACCGGCTCTGAAAAAACGGGCATACTCAATTCAGACAAGCAGCTTTTGGAGAACGCCTACTATATTATCACTCCTACTGCTGCAACTACTGAAGAAAATCAGAATGATTTCAAACAGTTTGTACTTTCACTGGGCTCAATAGCTCTCATTTTAGACTACAGGGAGCACGATCATGCTACCGCAGCCATCAGCCACCTGCCACATATGATTGCATACTCTCTTGTCAATCTGATTGAGCATATTGATTCCGAAAAAGAGACCATGAAAACTATCGCTGCCGGTGGCTTCCGCGATGTGACACGTATCGCCGCAAGCTCCCCTGTCATGTGGGAAAACATATGTGAGTCCAACAAAACACAGCTGCTCTCACTCATGGACCAGTATGAAGCCAATTTCCATAAGCTTCGCGAAATAATTGCAGAGGGCAGTTCTCAAAAGATGATTGATTATTTCCAGGATTCAAAGAATTACAGGGATTCACTCACACTTCCCGGTGCCAAAATCCGCAAGGATTTCCACGAAGTATTTGTCGATATTGCCGATGAGGCAGGCGGTATTGCAGTGCTTGCAAGCCTTTTAGCCTTCAACGGCATCAGCATCAAGAATATCGGCATCATAAACAACCGTGAGTTTGAGGAGGGTGTACTGCGCATAGAGTTCTATGACGAAGATGCTCTTGAATCGGCTATCAGCGTACTTAAAGAAAGAAACTATACTATTCACCGCAGATGATTTATCCTGTTATATGGTTTTAATCCCAAAAACAAAGAGCCGTAAAACGAATTTGATTCGTTTTACGGCTCTTTTTATACCGTCCAATGCAGCACTGTTTACAGATAAACAGAAACCAATAACACTTTATTAATATACGCTCTCCTCAAGTACCTCATAGAAATTCTCAAAGGTCTTGCGGCAGCAATAAGGGTCTATTATCTCAACACCCTCTGCCTTAAGCCCCGGCAAAGTAAATGACATGGCTACGCGATGATCGTCATACGTTTTAATTTTACAAGGCTTAATACACTCTGCCGGATAAATCCTTAAGCCATTTTCAGTTTCTTCAACCCTCACACCTAATTCCGTCAGGTTCTCCTCGATGGCATTTATCCTGTCACACTCCTGCAGACGGATATGCGAAATGCCTTCTATCCCTACAGGCTCCTTTGCAAACGGTGCAATCGCAGCAAGAGTCAGCGCCTGATCTGAGAATGTTGACAAATCCCAGCTTCCGCCATCTATATGAGCATTCTTTGGTGGCATACACACTATGCCGTCTGCCTCGTCGGAAATTGTGCAGCCCATATCTGCAAGCACATCAAGAAATGCCACATCTCCCTGCAAGCTGTTTTGGTGCACCCCCATCACCTTTGACTTAACATGTAAAAGCGGGCTCATTGCATAAAAATAGCATGCAGCCGACACATCCGGCTCTATATCATAGTCTAAGCTTTCATACGCTGCTTTCTTAGGGATAATAAAGCTGTTATTCTTTTTGTCCTGCATCACATCAAGCCCAAACTGCTTCATCATAAGACGCGTCATCTCAACATATGCCATACCATGCGTTCCTGTGACATTAATCGTAAAGTTCTTTTCCATCACTATAGCCGAGATAAGAAGGGCACTCAAAAACTGACTGCTCTTGTCTACGTTTATATCAACAGTATCAGCATATTCCCCTGTATTTCCGATGGTAAAAGGAAAATGATATTCGTTCTCATCATACTCAATATGGGCACCCAGCTTTTCAAGCGATACAAGCAGATCCTTCATAGGACGCTTCTTCATCTGCTCAGAAGACACTATATGGTATCTGCCCTTTGACAGTCCAAGAAAAGCTGTAAGAAAACGTGCAGCGGTACCTGCACTTCCCACATCTATCTCAGCTTCATTCTTTGGTATCCTGCCTCCAAAGCCTGTTATTGTTATTTTTCTTTTATCCTCATCCACCAAAACCGGAAATCCAAGACGAATCAGTGCATCTATAAAATGTCTCGAATCATCACTAAAAAGACACCCTTTTAAAACGCTGCGCCCGCTTGCGAGTGCAGCGATTAAAAGGGCCCTGTTTGTGATACTCTTTGAGCCAGGTACACTGGTTACTATATCATGTGGATGATTTACTTTTTTTACTTTATAAATCATTGAAAATCTGATAAATATCAATCTTGAGTGCATCAGTGTCTGTCATACCAATAAACACAGCACCATAGTGATATACTCCTTCTTCACTGTCTGTTCTTCGTACAATCTCGACAACCGCATCCACAACCTCCTTGGTCCAAATTTGGATCTTGGTGTCATAATATGTATGTATATCAAGAGGTACCTTTGCATTAAATCCGATACCGCTTCTGGAAATATCTGTGACATCTACATGACAATACTTAAGTGTTGTCACTCCGTCCTCATCCAGCCGCTCTAACTGTACCGATACATCAATGTCAAGTCTTTTATGTCTTCTCTTTTCTTCCATTCACTTTACCCCATCTATTATATTATTGACTAAGGGAACAAATTACCCTCAAACAACATATTAGTATATATTACTGATTTTTACAAGTAAAATTTATTCAGCTGCCTCATCGTCCATATGCATATCGTTCGTTATAAACATCGCATCACCAAAGCTGAAAAACCTGTATCTTTCCTCTACAGCCTCTTTGTATGCATTGAGGACATGCTCTCTGCCTGCTAATGCTGACACAAGCATGACAAGTGTAGACTGTGGCAGATGGAAATTGGTAATCAGACAGTCAATCACCTTAAAGCTGTATCCCGGATAAATAAAGATATCCGTCCATCCGCTGCACTCTTTTAGCATGCCGTTTTCATCGGATGCTGCCTCTAAGGTACGAGTGCTTGTAGTGCCGACAGATATTATTCTGCCGCCATTTTTCTTTGCATTATTAATCTTGTCTGCAGCCTCCTGTGACACCATGTAAAACTCAGAATGCATATGGTGATCAAGCACATTATCCACCTTTACCGGTCTAAACGTGCCAAGCCCCACATGTAAAGTCACCTCTGCAATATCTACCCCCTTATCTTTTACCTGCTGTAAAAGCTCCTTTGTGAAATGCAGTCCTGCCGTAGGCGCAGCGGCCGAGCCGTCATACTTTGCATATACTGTCTGGTAGCGGTTCTTGTCCTTTAGCTGATGTGTGATGTATGGCGGCAATGGCATCTGTCCGAGCTTATCAAGTATCTCCTCAAAAATACCCTCATAGCTAAACTGAATCAGCCTGTTTCCATCATCAACCACATCTATTACTTCACCTGTTAAAAGTCCGTCACCAAATATAATCTTTGTGCCCGGCTTTGCCTTTTTACCCGGTTTTACAAGAGTCTCCCATACGTCATTTTGTCTGCGCTTTAGAAGAAGTATCTCTATCTTTGCCATAGTTCCTTCCTTCACGCCAAAAAGACGTGCAGGAATTACCTTTGTATTGTTGAGCACAAGGCAGTCGCCCGGTCTTAAATATTTAACAATCTCCTTGAACACATGATGGCTGACTTCTCCTGTATTCTTGTCAAGCACCATGAGTCTTGAGCTGGAGCGGTCCTCCAGAGGATCCTGTGCTATTAGCTCCTCCGGAAGATCATAATCAAAATCTTTTACGTCCATAATTTTCCCATTCCTAAAACTATACTAAAGTCTAACCACGAAGTGTGATACCTGCAGTCTCTTTAAGATGAGCAAGTATATCCTTTACAAAGCCCTCGACCTTCTTAGTCTTAAGCTCCTCATCCTTTGGTGTAAATACTACACTGTACGCCATGCTCTTCTTATTCGGAGGAAGCTGTACACCCTCGTAAACATCAAACAGTGTAACATCTGAAACATAATCACAGGCTTCCCTGATACCGTTTTCAATCTGCTCACATGTGATATCCTTGTCCACAACAAAGGCAAAATCTCTCTTCTCATCATCAAATTTTGAGATTGGAGTAAATACTCTATCCTTTCCATACCACTGTGAAAGTACTCTTAAGTCAAGTTCCATCACATATGCCGGTACTCTCATGTCAAGCTCATCGCATATCTCATATCTTACCTGACCGAGATATCCGACCTTTTGACCGTCACAGAATACCTCTGCGGTCTGATACGGATGAAGGAATGGCTTTTGAGCCGGCTTGTATGTAAACTTCACATCAAGCGCATCTGCTACAGTCTCAGCCAGTCCCTTTATAGTAAAGAACGATTCATCCTCACCGAATACGCCTGCGCAAAGTGTCTCTCTCTCATCCGGATACTCTGTAAGCGGAAGCTCCTTTGCGATAAAGATATTTCCCAGCTCAAAGATTCTTCCCTCCAGGATACCCTTCTTCTGATTTCTTGCTATGGCATAAAGCATCTCAGAAGCAAGTGTTGTTCTCATAAGCGAGAGGTCAACATTGATTGGGTTTATAAGCCTGATAGCATGTCTTTCAGGTGCATCCTCCGGGAATCTGAGCAAATCAAGATCAGCAGGTGAGAAGAATGAGTAATGTATTCCCTCATACGCGCCTGCTGCACAGAGCACCTCTTTTATCTTGCGCTCTGTCTGCTGTCTAAGGTTGAGTCCTCCGAGTGTAACCTGTGCCGTAGGCATGAATGCAGGAATGACATGATCATAGCCATACATACGGATAACCTCCTCGGCTACATCCGGATAATCCTCCATATCCTCACGATATGCAGGAATCATGAGTGTCAGCTCATCACCGCTTACAACCGGTGCAAAGCCTAAATTTGTGAGTATTCTCACGATATCCTCTGTAGGAACCTCTATTCCAAGCACACCATTAACCTTTGCAATAGAAACCTTCATCTCTTTTGGCTCAAGCGAATTCCCTGTAGTCACCTCAACGTGAGTTGAAGAAACCTTACCACAGCCAAGCTCCTCCATCAGGTGAAGCGCTCTCTTCATGGCCATGGCTGTTGTGTACTCGTTTACACCCTTTGAGTAAAGTGCACTCGAATCAGATGACTGCCCCAACGCACGTGAGCTCTTTCTGATATTGTCTCTTGCAAATTTTGCAGACTCAAACATTACCTCTGTGGTTCCGTCGTTAATCTCAGAGTTTAAGCCGCCCATGATACCGGCGAGCGCAACTGGCTTCTTTCCATCACAGATAACCAGGTTATTGCTGTTTAACTCAAATTCCTTCTCATCAAGTGTGACAATTTTCTCTCCATCGTTTGCACGTCTTACTACAATCTCATCTCCCTCAAGGTATGAGTAATCAAAAGCATGCATTGGCTGTCCGAGCTCTTTTAAAACAAAGTTAGTGATGTCTACCACATTTGAAATAGAGCTTATTCCGACAAGTGCAAGACGCTTTCTCATCCATGCCGGTGACTCAGAGATTTTTACATCATGCACATAGTGAGCTGTGTAGCGAGGGCAGATGTCCTGTGCCAGGACAGATACCTTGAAATTTTCCTTCTTCACATCATCTGCAGTATAGTCAGTTGCAGGCTCCTTAAGCTCTTTTCCCAAAACAGCAGCAACCTCTCTTGCCATGCCATATATACACTGGCAGTCAGGTCTGTTTGCTGTGATTGCAATATCAAAAATCCAGTCATCAAGGCCGAGGATAGGTTTTACATCATCTCCCGCCTTAGCATCCTCAGGTAAAACCAAAAGTCCGTTGTAGCCTGCACCCGGATAGAGGTCTTCATTTAAGCCAAGCTCTACGCCTGAACATAACATTCCATATGAATCATATCCACGCAGCTTGCCCTGCTTTATCTCCATCACGCCCTCTATTGTAACGTGATCCTTTGCTGTGGCATATACTGTGGCACCGATAAGTGCGAGAGGATATTTGCCCCCTGCCTTTACATTGTCCGCTCCACAGCAGATCTGGAATGTGCCATGTGCTCCGGCATTTACCTGACACAGGCTCAGGTGTGTCTCAGGAATCGGCTCACATTTTTCTACAAGGCCGACTACTACGTTTGAGATATCCTTTCCCACCTCATATGATTCCTCAACCTCGAAACCACATGAGAATAATTTTTCCTCTAACTCCTTTGGTGTTACATCTATATCTACATAATCTTTTAACCAGCTAAGTGGTGTTAACATAATTTTTGCCTCCTGTTATATATTCAAGAAAAATGAATCTAGTTGTCATCAATCTGGTCTAATACCCTAAGGTCTGACTCGAATAAAAGCTTGATGTTGTTAATTCCGTATTTGAGCATTGCAATACGCTCAAGACCGATACCAAATGCAAAACCACTGTACTCATTTGTGTCTATGCCACAGCCCTCAAGCACCTTTTTATTTACTACGCCTGCACCAAGCACCTCAATCCAGCCTGTGCCCTTGCATAAAGAGCAGCCCTTGCCGTGGCACTGGAAGCAGCTTACATCAACCTCTACAGACGGCTCTGTAAATGGGAAGTATGAAGGACGAAGACGTGTTGTGACATTCTTTCCGAACATCTTCTTTACAAGCTGGTCAAGCATACCCTTTAAATCGCAGAGTGTGATGCCCTTATCTACCACAAGTCCCTCCATCTGTGTGAACATAGGAGAATGTGTCGCATCATCATCCGAACGGAAAACCTTACCCGGTGAAACAACCTTGATAGGTGGCTTCTTTGCTTCCATAACGTGAATCTGTCCTGCTGAGGTCTGTGTACGAAGTAAGAACTCAGGTGATAAGTAGAATGTATCCTGCATATCACGGGCCGGATGATCCTTTGGAGTATTTAAAGCTGTAAAATTATAGTAATCATTCTCTATTTCTGTACCCTCGTAAACCTCAAAGCCCATAGATGTGAAAATCTCCGAGAGCTGGTCTTTTACCTGTGTTACAGGATGAAGATTACCCTTTTTGCTTCTCTTTGCAGGCATAGTGACATCTATTTTCTCGCTCTCATACTTGCGCTTAAGTGCCTCTGCCTCAAATCTTTTAACTCTTTCATCAAGGAGCTTCTCTACAGCCTCACGGGTCTCGTTAACCCACTGACCCACCTTTGGTCTGTCCTCCGGAGCAACATCCTTCATGCCCTTTAAGACAGCTGTGAGCTCACCCTTCTTTCCAAGAATTGCAGCACGCACATCATTTAATTTTTCAAGACCGTCAGCCTTATCAATTTCAGCAAGTGCTTTTTCTCTGATCTGTTGAATTTTGTCTCTCATCGAATTTCACCTCATAATATTTTTCTTAATTTGCATAAACTCGTAAATCCAAGCTTGAATTCGCCGTTTATGCGATAAAAAACGCCCCTGCATGGCTATTAAACCATGCAGGGACGAAAATTCCGCGATACCACCCTGATTTCCATTGAAGAAATATCCAATGGACTCTCATTGATATGTGTAACGTACATAACACGTCATGAACTACTGTGCTTCATCCATGCAGCTTCAGTGTGAACTTCAATCAATAGCCTTTTTGTAAGACTGCTTTCAGCCGATGACAATCTCTCTCTGGTCAAAGTACTATAATCTACTATGCACCTTCATTGCTTTTATTATATATAGCTGCGACATATATATCGCAAATGCTTATTTCTTAATAACACATAAGTCATTTTAGCACAATCTCTATATTTTGCAAGTAGAAAATTTTTCTATTTTCTTTATATTTTATTTCTAAGCCCCTTAGGATAATGGTTTTTAACCTGTGCACCATTCACCTTGCCCCAGCCGGCCGGATATCCATCTACACATACAAGTGCCCAGCCCTTTTTGCATTCAGCCGCCTGCTCATCAGATAACATAACTGACTGACCATTGAAAAAGCCGATAGTCTGCGGATTGTCACATGTAAGCTTTACTAGATTTTTAGCATCATTTAGCTTAAGTGCAAGTGCCAGCGAATGCGACGGCTCAAAGCGCTGTTTTTTAAACTCTCCTATATGAAGTCCTGCTCGCTGCACCTTAAGCCCTTTAATATCCACTTCCATATCAGGCAGCCTGTAGAGCTGCTCCCCAAACATGACAAGCCTTGAGTTTTTTATCCATGCTGCCACATCCTCTGATATGGTCTCATCAAGAAACTCTGAGAGAAGCTTCATATTTTCTTTTGTGAGAGCCGGCTTCGTTTCATTTTTCCTGTTCTTACTATTTTTGTTCTTTTTGGTTTTCCTGTCAGCTTTAAGGTCTGTGTCCACACAGCCTCTTCTCACAAGCTTTGCCACAAAATGCCCCTCTCCGTCCACCTTATGCGGCCAGAAGCGCTCCATTTCTTCAAGTGTAAAATCAGGATGTCTCTCCAAAAAATACTCAATTACATCCTCATTTTCTTCCTTCGAGAAGGTGCATGTGCTGTACACTATCGTACCTCCCGGCTTAAGCATCACCGCAGCATTATCCAGTATTTCCTTCTGCCTTTCCGCACAGATTGCCACATTTTCCATGCTCCACTGCTCTATTGCCTCAGGCAGCTTTCGAAACATTCCCTCTCCTGAGCAAGGTGCATCCACCTGTATAGCATTAAAAAAGCCTGGGAAATGTGAAGCAAGCACAAAGCTGTCCTCATTTGTCACAATCGCATTTTTGATTCCCATACGCTCTATATTCTGCGACAAAATCCGGCTTCTTTGTGTGTTAATCTCATTTGATACCAAAAGTCCGCTGTCTCCTAAATATGTGGCAAGCTGTGTGCTCTTTCCACCGGGTGCCGCACACAGGTCAAGCACTCTCATACCCGGCTTTGGAGCTAAAAGTGCAGCCGCCGACATGGCACTTGGCTCCTGTATGTAGTAAAGCCCCATCTCATGATACGGATGCTTTCCCGGACGCACATTCTCATCAAAGTAATATGCCTCATTTGCCCACGAAACCTTTTTATCTGAGGATATTTTAAGTGTTTTCAATATCCGCATTCTTTCTTCCGGACTTTGTACCTTTAAGGTATTGAATCTGAGGGCCTGAAATCTGTTATTGTCATAGCTGTATAAGAAATCATCCCACTCATCACCCAGAAAGGCCTTCATCTTTTTTTCAAACTCTATCGGTAAATTCATTATCAAATCCTCTTGTTTTCTTACGAAATAATTACAATGTATCTTACTATCACACACATAGTCATGTATCTAAGCACTTCGATATTACCACATTTCTACTATCCATGCTATCAATTTTTTTAAACGTAAAAATTCACCTTTAAATCAGCTATAGTGGCTGCTAAATATAATAAAATCCCGAAAGTTATAATAATTGAGACATATCACTGCTCACTACGTACACTGCTTATATCCACCACTGTCACATCCTTATAATAATATCCGATTATATCCTTATAGCTGCTTCCTGCCTTTGCCAGCTTGTCTGCCCCATACTGGCTAAAGCCTATTCCATGGCCGAAGCCTCCTCCGGACAGTGTATAGTGACCATTTGCACCGGCACTCACACTAAAGCAGGCGCTTGGTATCATCGACATATTCTCCCTCACAGAGCCATCGTTTAATGTAACTTTTTTCTGATAATGCCCTAACGCCTTTCTTATATCATTCTCCGCCGTAAAGGTCTGCGATTTGTTTCCATAATTTATTGTGAGCGAAAGTACATAACCGGCATCCGACGTCTTATCGACAGAAATACCTGTTGCTGTGCCGTACTGAGGATCATTGTATGCCGATAAATCAAGCTCCGAGGTCCATCTGTAGTATGGCGAATTGTCATCCACCGACTCCACCTTGTGTATGAAATCCGGTGTACTCGAAGACCATACCTCCATATCCTCGGTTTTTCCGGCAGACGTAGAAAAATAATAGCATGTTATTAAGCTTCCTCCACATGAGACAACCTGTCCTGCCGTAGCTTTTACAGCCTCATCGGTCGACTGCTTTGTTTCTGAAGCGTTATAGACCTGAAAAGCCGTTGTATTGTCAATATTTGCTCCGTATAGCGCATACTGTGTATTTTTCATCTGTGAATATACAAAGGTTCTTGCGCAAACAGCCTGAGCCTTAAGCGCCTCTGCATCAAATGTAGACGGCATCTCCGACGGCAGCACATAGCGCACATATGTCTCCACATCGACTGTATTCACCGCCACAATACCTTCCTCTGTCCCGATAAACTCAAATGAGCCCGGATAGCTTTTACCGTTTATGCTGACATAATTGTCCGCTGAGCTCACCTTTATCTTACCTTTCTGTGCATTTGCCATATATGCTCCCACATCATCAATAGCATTGCTGCCACAGTCGGCATCATCCACATAAAGGTTAGCTGCTGCACCTGCTGCAATTGTGGGAAATGCATCCTTTCCATCGTTTTTTATAAGCACCCTTATGTATGTAAGGTCTGGTGCCTGTCTTCTGACGATGGCACATATCCTGCCGGAATCAAGTATGTAGGAAAGTGTTTCACTTCCTATTATCAGGTCAGAAACCGATATTTCCTTAGGTGAAGTGCCTGTCTCATCATACACCGGCAGCTCGCTTGACTGCATTGGAATGTCACCCTGCCCTGCAATCTGCATGGTACCGTCTCCGTACGACAGCATCACACCTGATATATCATCCGGCTTTATCTGTATCTTTTTGACCTTAGAGCCACTGATTTCAATATCACAGACACCTGTAAAGTTCTCTTCCATGGTACCCTTTGCCCTGTATAGATCTCCATCACATATGAAAATCAGCCTTCCATCGTCATTTGACACAATATATGCATTCTCATACACCATATCCTTTGTCACTGCCTTCGCCTGTTTTACAAGTGCCCCCTTTTCCTTTTGCGCCATAACAATTGCAAAAACAATAACCACGCATACCATGGTTATCGCAAGCATTATCCAGACCATCTGATTCGGCTTTTGCCGTCTTCGTCTTCTATTTGCCAAATTTCTGTTCTCCTTAACACCCAAATAGTGGTTACTGCTCAAAAAATGGGAGCTGCAAAAACAGCTCCCTTTATCATCTGTACTTAAGAATCCTTTGTGCTTTAAAAATCTTTTGTATGTCATAAATCTTTTGTGCGTCCGGAGTTCTTTTGTACATTATTATTCTTTTGTAAGAACCCAAAATGCCGGTCCTGTAATTTAGACTCCTAGCGCTCTTGCTAGGTGGGTAACCGCAGTCTGCCTTCTGCCTTCCGCTGCATAATGACGGCCTGACATCCAACAGCTCATATAGGAATCCCGTTTAAAGTAAATGTAGGTTCTAAATACACAGGGTTGTCGAACATCTCAGGTATCTTTGTAAATTCATTATACTTTATTATGTCTCATGTTGCAATGCAAAATTCATGTTAGAATTTAACAAATTTTTCTCTGGCATTTCGTAACATATTTGAAAACCAGATAATTACTGCGACGAATATAATCATCTCCACATATGACCAGTACGGTATCTTTTTGAGGCAATCCGAAACTATCGCAACTATACTGATAACAAAAATCACAATGCCGAATACAAGTGACTTTGGATAAATATAAGCTATATATCCGGCCGTATCCTTTATTTTTTTCATCTCATCCTCAGCCACAAAGGTACTTTCAATTTTGCCGCTTTTCTTCATTCGTAGTGACACAAATATTATGTAAATTCCTAGTATCAGCGTGACCGCATCTATTATAATAAAATAGTTCATGCTTCTTTCTCCTGTATTTTTATTTATTATTCCTAAATAGTTATCACGGATCTTATATATACAAAAAATATGTAAAATCACCAAAATTAGTATAACCTCATGTAAGGAAAAAATAAATGGTAAATAAGTCCCAACTATTTCTTGAATTTCTATTATTAATGTAGTAAAATATATTTATATTTTCAAGGGGAAGGAGTTTTTAAAATGCAACTTGACGATTTAAAAATACTTATATGCGATGATTCGATTCTCGCAAGAAAACAGATGAAGGACATAATCAATTCCATTGGTTCACCGACTATCATTGAGGCGGCAAACGGACAGCTCGCCATTGATATGTACAAGGAGCATAAGCCAAATCTCACATTTATAGACATTGTAATGCCGGTAAAGGACGGAAATGCCGCTATCTCAGAAATTATGGAGTATGACAGCAGTGCGACCATCTTTGTTGCGTCATCTGTCGGCACACAGTCCGAGCTTAAAAAGGCTCTTGCTGCCGGAGCATGTGACTTCATTCAGAAACCAATCGACAAGGATCAGGTCATAAGTCTGATTAAGAAGCACATAGGAGGAAATTAATATGTATACTCAATTTTTTGGCAATTTTCTCCTATCAAAGGGGTATATCACTAATGAGCAGCTTTTTGACGCTCTCAAAGAAAAAGCACAAAAGCACGCAAAGCTCGGTACTCTTGCCATCCACTCAGGGCTTATGACAGCTGCCGAGGTTGATTCAGTAATAGTCGAGCAGACCCATCAGGACAAGAAGTTTGGTGAGCTTACAATAGAAATGGGCTATCTGACAGACGAGCAGGTAAAGGAGCTCTTAAACATCCAAAGCCCTGACTTTCTTCTTTTAGGACAGATTCTTTTAGACAAAGGCATAATTGACAATACCACTCTCGAAAAGAGTATACATGATTACCGCAGTGAGAATGCTATTTCCGATCTTGACATGGTACTCGAGGATAAGGACAGTATAAATCATCTGATAGGTCATTTTTTTGCCAATACAGGCATAGATCCTTCTGCCATTGACATTATGTATCTTGAGCTTTTGTTTAACAGCTTTATCCGATTTGTCGGTGATGACTACACTCCGCTCTCTGCCGAGATATGTGACAGCTTTAGTGCGGACTGCATGGTACGTCAGGACATCAAGGGCAGCTATGCCATATCTACATACATAGGCATGAGTCAGACAACAGCCATCAATTTTGCATCACGCTATGTAAATGAATCATTTTCAGTATACGACGAGTATGTACAGGCATCTCTCGATGATTTCCTGAACCTGAACAATGGACTGTTTCTGGTCAACTGTTCAAATGATCAGGCACTTGAGCTTACTCTCACTGCACCTGAGCATTTTGATGGACAGACACGCAGCTTCAATAAAGCCTGCAAGCTCAAGCTGTTATACCCTTTCGGAGCCATTCACTTTATTATTGAATTCTAATATCTCTGCAAGGCAGTTTCAGTAATCTGATAATTATTTACTAGAGCACAAAAAGAACATCTGCAATCAGCAGATGTTCTTTTATGTTGCGCTATATATAATTATATATTAAACAAATTACAATTATGTGATTAAATGGGCAAAAGGTAACATTATATTATTACTGCACACCGAGCATTTTCTTAACAGTGTTTTCCATCTGATCCACATCACAGACTGTGTTGTGAAGGATCTTTGCATCCCTGATTTCCTCAATGGCATTTGGTACCTTAACGTTGCCGAGCTTTGAAAGCTCATCGACAAGCTCAAAGTCTGTCATTGAATCGTACTTAGGATCAATTGCATCCATCACACTTCTTGTGAATTTGAATGGACTTGCTGTAGATGCAATAACAGTCTTTGTGGCTGTATCACCTGTAGCCTCCTTATACTTGTCATATACACCTGCTGCAACTGCTGTATGAGTATCAATAATGTATCCTGTATCCTCGTAAAGCTTTTTGATAACCTCAGCGGTTTCCTTCTCACTTGTGTAATTTCCATAGAAGTCAGAAAGCTTTTCCTTCATCTCAGGTGTTACAGTGTATTTGCCATCCTTGGCAAGCGAAGCCATAAGCTGAGCATTCTTATTTGCATCATTTCCTGCGATACGGTAAATGAGTCTCTCAAGGTTTGAAGAGATGAGAATATCCATGGATGGTGAATTTGTGAGGATAAACTCTCTGTTTTTATCATACTCTCCTGTTGTGAAGAAATCGTAAAGCACCTTGTTCTCGTTTGAAGCACAGATAAGCTTTGCAACAGGAAGTCCCATATTCTTTGCATAAAACGCTGCAAGTATATTTCCAAAGTTTCCCGTAGGAACAACGATATTTATCTTCTCATCCTTTGCGACAGCTCCCTGTGCAAAAAGCTTTGAGTAAGCATATACATAGTACACAATCTGTGGTACAAGGCGACCTATATTGATTGAGTTAGCGGATGAGAACTGATAGCCTGCGGCATCCATCGTCTCTGCAAGAGCCTTATCATTGAACATAGCCTTTACTGCTGACTGTGCCTGGTCAAAGTTGCCGTGAATACCCACTACATGAGTATTAGCACCCTTTTGTGTAAGCATCTGCTTCTCCTGAATCGGGCTGACACCATTCTTTGGATAGAAAACGATAATCTGTGTCCCCTCAACATCAGCAAAGCCTGCCATAGCTGCCTTTCCTGTGTCTCCTGATGTGGCTGTTAAAATGACAATTTCGTTTTTAACATTGTTTTTCTTTGCAGATGTGATAAGTAAATGAGGCAGAATGGATAATGCCATATCCTTGAAGGCTATTGTAGAGCCATGGAACAGCTCAAGGTAGTAAGCCCCGTCAGCAAACTTAAGCGGTGCAATCTCAGTAGTATCAAACTTGCTGTCGTATGCCCTGTTGATACAATTTTTAAGCTCTTCCTCTGTGAAATCCGTAAGGAAAAGCTTCATAACCTCATATGCTACCTGCTGGTATGACATCTTAGAAAGCTCCTCAACAGAAACATCAAGTGCCGGAATGCTCTCAGGTACAAATAATCCTCCGTCATCGGCAAGGCCCTTAAGGATAGCCTGTGAAGCTGTTATTTTCTTTTCACTGTTTCTTGTGCTTGAATATAATAAATCCATTTTTTACCTCATTTCTCTTTTTATCTCTAAATCCATATTGCTACATCTCTATATGCAGACAATTATTATCCTTTATAGTATAATAAATTTCATATATCAAATCAATAACAAAAATGCTACAATAATATATATATGATTAAAAATATATGTGAAAGGAACACAAATTATATCTATGCTCCAGGGAGTTTACACCGCTGTCAGAAAAGACGGCACCATTTACTACAGGTCCAACATCACCTACAAAAGCAAACACATCAGTCTCGGAAGCTTTGACAGTGAGCTTTCTGCAAGCCGCGCCTATGCCACTGCATCGACAATTTTATTAAAAGAAACAAACAGCATAGAGGACTCTTACTTTCACACCCATGCACTTGCATTTGATAAAATTGTAACTCTTATTAATTTCCGTGATAACGGAATGTACATCAAAACCCCAATATACCTGCGCAAAAACTATTTCAGCTACTATCTGGATATATCACATGAGCTGAAATTCGATATAGATGATTTGTTTTACTACTCTGAGCATCGCATATTAAAACGCCAGGGACATCTGTACGTCAACGACTACGGCATGCAGGTCACCCTGCTTAGCCGCTATGGCATACAGCCTCATGCTGTTTGCGGACGGGACTATGTATTTGTAAACAACGATTCAACCGACATGCGCTACGAAAACATCAAGCTGTTAAATCCATACCATGGTATAGAGATTGTCAAAACTGCAGGGCTCGACAAATATAAAGCTCGCATACACATAAACGGCAATTTTGTCATAGGAACCTACAACACAATCGAAAAGGCCGCTATTGCATACAATAAAGCTGTCGATATGGCTCATGCACATGGCATAGAAAAAAACTATCCCGAAAACTATATCGAAAGTATATCAGGCAAGGAATACGCGGATATTTACACTTCTGTGACAGTTTCCAATAAATATTTGCAGTATCTGCAGCAATTTGATTTATAGAACGCATATCCCACAGTTTGCATATTACCATTACTTTTAATATTGTACTAAAAACTCCCGCGGTTATATAACCTCGGGAATTTTTATAATTACTTCTGATTTATATAGTTTACAAGTCCCTCGCAGTCGATAATCTTCTGCATGAACGGTGGGAAGGCCTGTCCCTTAAACTTCTCTCCTGTTGTCTCATCTGTGATGATACCGGAATCAAAGTCCACTGTCACCTCATCACCGGCATTTATTGCCTTTGCTGCCTCAGGGCACTCAATAATAGGAAGACCTATATTGATTGCATTTCTGTAGAAAATTCTTGCAAATGTCTCTGCGATAACACAGCTTACGCCGGCAGCCTTGATGGCAATCGGTGCATGCTCTCTTGATGAACCACAGCCGAAGTTCTTGTTGGCTACCATGATATCTCCGGCCTTTACATTATTTACAAAATCCTTATCGATATCCTCCATGCAGTGTGTTGCAAGCTCCTTAGGATCAGAAGAATTCAGATATCTTGCAGGAATGATTACATCTGTATCGACATTGTCTCCATATTTAAATACACGACCGTGTGCTGCTTTCATTGTGCTTCCTCCAATCTTTACATAACATCCTTTGGTCCTGAAATCTTACCTGTAATGGCACTTGCAGCTGCAACAGCAGGGCTTGCCAGATAAACCTCAGAATCCACATGACCCATACGTCCGACAAAGTTACGGTTTGTGGTAGATACGCATCTCTCGCCCTCAGCGAGCACTCCCATGTATCCGCCAAGACATGGTCCGCAGGTAGGTGTGCTCACAATAGCACCTGCCTCGATAAATGTCTTAAGAAGGCCCTCTTCCATAGCCTGAAGATAAATCTTTTGTGTGGCAGGAATCACGATAACCCTGATACCATCCGCAACCTTTTTACCCTCAAGAATCTTTGCTGCAATACGCAGATCATCCATACGGCCGTTGGTACATGAACCGATTACTACCTGGTCAATCTTTACATCCCCCACCTCATCGATGGTACGTGTATTGTCAGGCAGATGTGGGAATGAAACTGTAGACTTAAGTGTGCTAAGGTCGATTGTATACTCCTCATCATACTCTGCATCACTATCAGCCTCATACTCTGTGAACGGACGCTTTGAATGCTCCTTCATGTACTCTCTTGTGAGATCATCTACAGGGAAGATACCATTCTTGCCGCCGGCCTCAATTGCCATATTGGCGATAGTAAATCTGTCATCCATAGAAAGATATTTAAGTCCCTCTCCGACAAACTCCATTGACTTATAAAGTGCGCCGTCCACACCAATCATACCGATGATATGAAGGATGACATCCTTGCCGCTGATCCACTCAGCCGGTTTTCCGACAATATTGAACTTGATAGCAGAAGGTACCTTAAACCAGGCCTTGCCTGTAGCCATTCCTGCTGCCATATCAGTACTTCCCACACCTGTAGAGAATGCTCCTAAAGCTCCGTATGTACATGTATGAGAATCAGCTCCTATAATCACATCACCTGCTACAGTCAGTCCCTGCTCAGGTAAAAGTGCATGCTCGATGCCCATTTTTCCTACATCAAAGTAATTTGTAATCTCATTTTTGCAGGCAAACTCGCGAACACATTTACAGTGTTCTGCTGACTTGATGTCCTTGTTTGGTGCAAAGTGATCCATAACGAGTGCGATTTTATCTTTATTAAACACTCCCTCTACCTTCATCTTGTCGATCTCATGAATCGCTACAGGTGAGGTAATGTCGTTTCCAAGCACAAGATCTAAATCAGCCTCAATGAGCTGGCCTGCACTAACAGAGTCAAGGCCTGCGTGTGCAGCAAGAATCTTCTGTGTCATTGTCATTCCCATGCTTATATTCCTCCTAGCATATAAAAATATTGTATTATGATTGTATCTGAATCAAGTTTACTTAAGACATCATAACATATGATTTACCATAATAAAAATACATAATAAACATATTTACCATAACTAAATCTCATGGTATAATAAACATAAATTTGTTGATGTTCACACCTTTTTGTGACAAGCAACGATTACAGCCCATTAAAAGTACAAACCACAGGAGGTACAAATGAACCAGAATCTCTCATCTTACTGGATTTTCTATACTGTTGCCAATGCCGGCAATATATCAAAGGCAGCCAAGGAGCTCTATATCAGCCAGCCTGCCATCAGCAAGTCAATTCAAAAGCTTGAGGACGGACTGGAATGCAAGCTTTTTTCCAGAAGCTCCAGAGGTGTCGTCTTGACCGATGAGGGCAGACTTCTTTATGATCATGTAAGCGAGGCCTTTGAGGCATTAAATGAGGGTGAGGAAAAGCTGAAGCGCTCAATAGAGCTCGGTGTCGGCCAGCTTAAGATTGGTGTCAGCTCAACACTCTGCAAATATATGCTTTTGCCATATCTCAAGGAATTCATACACAGAAATCCTCATATAAGCATCTCAATCGAATGTCAGTCCACCAATGAGACCTTAAAGCTCCTCGATGATGACAAAATAGATATAGGTCTGATTGGAAAACCAGCATCCCTTAAGACTTTCAATTTCTATTATCTGGACAACATCGAAGATATATTTGTCACTACAAAGGACTATCTGCGCAACTTAAGCGCCCGTGGTGTCAAAAAGAGCGAGATTTTGCAAAACTCTACTCTCATGCTTCTCGATAAAGGCAATATGACACGTAAATATATTGATGATTATCTGCAGGAGAACCAGATACACGTAAAGGACTCTATAGATATATCAAATATGGACCTGCTCATCGACTTTGCCAAAATAGGCGTAGGTGTGGCCTGCGTCATAAAAAGCATAGTTTCAAAAGAGCTTGCTGACGGTACCCTGATTGAAATTCCTCTCGGCATACCAATCCACAAGCGTGAGGTTGGCTTTGCTTACAAGGAGTCTTCAAAGCTTTCCACCTCTTTACAGACCTTTATCAAGTTTTATGAGAGCTACACACCAGAGGATTTTTAAATAAAAAAATATGATCCCGGAGGTATTACCTTGAAAGAACAAATACACACTATCCCCATATCAGACGCCTTTGACAATGCCGGCGAATGCCCCTTCTGCTATATAGAAAAACGCACCGAGGATCACGTCATGGATTTTGTACTTGGTCATGGTGCCTCTTACATGGAGGCTGACATACGCGATATGACCGATAAGGAGGGCTTCTGCCGTGCACATTTCAAAAAAATGTTTGACTATGGCAATTCACTCGGAAACGCCTGGATACTAAAAACCATGTACATGCGCCATATTGAGGAGATGGACAAAGAATTTAAGAACTTTAAGCCTGATTCAGTGCAAAGGAGCGGTCTTTTCAAAAAAGCAAACGCCTCCTCCAATTCCATCGTGGACTGGATTAACAAACGTGAATCAACCTGCTTTATATGTGACAGCGTAAACAAGACCTTTAATGCATACATGAAGACCTTCTTCACTATGTATGAAAAGGATCCTGAACTAAAAGAAAAATTAAAGAACACAAAAGGATTTTGTCTCGATCACCTGAAAGTGGTTCTGGAAGGAGCTGACACTTATTTAAAAGGTGATAAGCGCAAAGAATTTTACGATATCGTGCTCCCTCTAATGCACGACAACATGAACCGCATATATGAAGATGTTGCATGGTTCATCGAAAAATATGATTATAAAAATAAAGATGCCGACTGGAAAAATTCCAAGGATGCGATCCAGCGCGGTATGCAGAAGCTTCGCGGAAGTGATCCATCTCTTCCACCACATGTTCTCAAAAAATAAAATCACCCGGTATTCTGCCGGCCGTCTAGTGGCTGTGCAAAATACCGGGTAATTTTTATTTCATTACGATGTTTACAATACGTCCCGGAACATAAATCTCTTTTACGATATTTCCTGTAAGCTTATCTGCAATAACATCCTTTGCTTTTGCGATAACCTCATCCTTAGGATCCTGTTTTCCGATTGCAAGAGTGCCCTTAGTCTTTCCGTTGATCTGTACAGCAATCTCTACTGTATCCTCAACAGTCTTTGCCTCATCGTATACCGGCCATGGCTCAAATGCGATTGTATCGTCATGTCCCATTCTCTGCCAGATTTCCTCACCAACATGTGGACATACACAAGAAAGCATCTTGATAAGTCCCTCTGCAAACTCTCTAGGACATCTGCCTGCCTTGTATACTTCATTGACAAAAATCATCATCTGGCTGATAGCTGTATTGTAGCCAAGTGCCTCGAAGTCGTTTGTGACCTTCTTTACTGTCTGATGGTAGATTCTTGTGAGCTTTCCGTCATCCTCTTCGATAATATTCTCAGGCTCTGTAAAGAAATTCCATACACGTGTGATGAATCTCTTTGCTCCCTGTACGTTGCTGTCGTTCCAAGGCTTTGAAACCTCAAGTGGTCCCATGAACATCTCGTAGAGACGAAGTGTATCAGCGCCGTACTCCTCGACTACATCACTAGGATTTACTACGAACTCTGGGAATCTCTTGCCCATCTTGATACCGTTTGATCCAAGGATCATTCCCTGATGTACGAGCTTCTTAAAAGGCTCCTTTACAGGAGATAAGCCCTGATCAAAGAGGAATCTGTTCCAGATTCTTGAATACATGAGGTGTCCTACCGCATGCTCCGGTCCACCAACATAGAGATCTACCGGCATCCAGTGCTTTAAGAGCTCCTGATTTGCAAATTCCTTATCATTGTGTGGATCAATATATCTCATATAATACCATGAGGATCCTGCCGAGCCAGGCATGGTGGATGTCTCACGAGTACCCTTTACGCCGTTTCTGTCATACTGCTTCCACTCTGTAGCGTTCTCAAGAGGTGCCTTTCCATTCTTGCCCTTGTAATCCTCAAGCTCAGGAAGGACAAGCGGAAGCTCATCATCAGGAAGGAAATAGATTGAACCATCCTCCTTGTATACGCATGGAACAGGCTCTCCCCAGTATCTCTGACGTGCAAAAATCCACTCACGGAACTTGTAGTTTACAGTTCTCTTTGCCACGCCCATCTTCTCAAGCTTGGCTGTGATAGCTTCCTTAGCATCCTCAACTACCATTCCGGTAAACTCCTCTGAGTTGATGAGCTTGCAGCCCTTTCCAAGATAATCATGCTTCTCAAATGCATGCTCTGATACATCTGCACCATCAATTACCTGAATCATCTCAATATCATGAGCCTGTGCATACTCGAAATCTCGCTGATCATGGGTAGGAACTGCCATAACAGCACCTGTACCGTAGCTTGCCAGTACGAAATCACCGATGAACATTCGCACTTCCCTGCCGTTTACAGGGTTGATACAATGAAGTCCCTTAAGCTCACAGCCTGACTTTGTCTTGTTAAGCTCAGTTCTGTCCATATCGCTCTTCTTTACAGTCTCATCTATGTAAGCCTGAACCTCTTCTTTGTTCTCGACTCTGTCCATGAGACCCTTTACTATATCTCCGTCCGGAGCAAGCACCATAAATGTGATACCATATATTGTCTCGATACATGTAGTAAAGATAGAGAACTCTCCACCGCCTACAATCTGGAATTTGACCTCGACACCTGTGCTCTTGCCAATCCAGTTTCTCTGCATTTCCTTGGTAGACTCAGGCCAGTCTATCTCATTAAGCCCCTCAAGGAGCTTTTCTGCAAATGCCGGCTGGTCAATAACCCACTGTTTCATGTTCTTGCGGACTACAGGATAGCCACCACGCTCTGACTTGCCATCTATAACCTCATCGTTTGAGAGAACTGTTCCAAGCTCCTCGCACCAGTTTACAGGCATATCAATATGCTTTGCATATCCGGCCTCATAAAGCTTCTTGAAAATCCACTGTGTCCACTTGTAAAACTCAGGGTCACTTGTAGAAATCATCTTTGACCAGTCATAATCAAAACCAAGCTCTCTTAACTGCTTTGAGAAGGTCTCTATATTCTTCTGAGTGAAACCGTTTGGATGATGACCTGTGTTTACAGCATACTGCTCTGCCGGTAAACCGAATGAATCATATCCCATCGGATGAAGTACATTGTAGCCCTGCATTCTCTTCATACGCGACATGATATCTGTAGCTGTATAGCCCTCCGGATGTCCAGCGTGAAGGCCTACTCCTGAAGGGTAAGGGAACATATCAAGTGCATAGTATTTAGGCTTTGAAAAATCCCAAACATCTGTCTTGAATGTCTCGTGTTCTTTCCAGTATTCCTGCCATTTTTTCTCTATGGCCTTGTGATTGTATGGTTCTGACATACTTGCCTCCTTATATCAAAAACGCTCCGCCTCTCAAAGAGACGAAGGCGTATTTTTAATCCGTCTGATTAACATTCATAATTTTACACATCACACTATATTTTGTCAAGTTTTGCTATATAAAAAACCCGGTGCATCACTGCCCCGGGTCTTATTGTCATATATATCTGACAGATTAGTTGTTGATGAGCTTGTCGCTCTCATCATTCCAGCTGTAAAGCTTACGGATTTCCTCACCAACCTTCTCTGAAGGATGCTCAGAAGCAAGCTTTCTCATAGCCTTGAAGTGTACCTGACGTCCTGCCGGTGACATATCAAGTAAGAATTCCTTAGCAAATGTACCATCCTGAATGTCAGAAAGAATCTTCTTCATAGCTTTCTTTGTCTCAGCTGTAACAATCTTAGGTCCTGTTACATAATCACCATACTCAGCTGTATTAGAGATAGAGTATCTCATACCTGCGAAGCCTGACTGGTAGATAAGGTCTACGATGAGCTTCATCTCATGGATACACTCAAAGTATGCGTTTCTTGGGTCATAACCAGCCTCGCAAAGTGTTTCGAAACCAGCCTGCATAAGTGCACAAACACCACCACAAAGAACTGCCTGCTCACCGAAGAGGTCTGTCTCTGTCTCTGTACGGAATGTTGTCTCAAGAACACCAGCTCTTGCTCCGCCGATTCCAAGTGCATATGCAAGTGCGATATCCTGAGCTTTACCTGTAGCATCCTGCTCTACAGCGATCAGACAAGGAACACCTTTACCAGCCTGATACTCGCTTCTTACTGTATGTCCAGGTCCTTTTGGAGCGATCATTGTAACATCAACATATGCTGGTGGTTTGATGCATCCGAAATGAATGTTGAAGCCATGAGCGAACGCAACAGCAGCACCCGGCTTGATGTTGGGCTCGATGTCGTTGGCCCAGATGGTGCGCTGGTACTGATCGGGAGCCAGAATCATGATGATGTCGGCCTCGGCGGCGGCTTCCGGAACGGACTTGACTTCCAGACCCTGCTCCTTGGCGTGCTCGACGGACTTGGAGGTCGGGCGCAGGCCGACGACGACGTCGACGCCGGAATCGCGCAGGTTCAGCGCATGGGCATGGCCCTGGGAACCGTAACCGATGATGGCAACCTTCTTGCCTTCGAGGACCGAGAGATCGCCGTCGTTCTCATACCAGATTTGTGCAGCCATTGTACTTGGCACTCCTTTTATGTAGTGGGGTGAACGCTTGGAAAAGCGTTCGGGTTTCTACCATTCGCAGATGAAATTCGTGGTTTCGTGCATGGATTTTGTCCTGCAAACTGGGGTCCATCCTACCGGAGGCGGTGCCTTGACACGTATCCAGTCCACAAAGTGAGCCGAGAAACCGTAAAAAATCCACTGCTCACTGGATGATGGATTCGCGTATCCTCGGCCGGGAATGGCATAGGATAGGCATGTCGTATTTCTAGTAGGAAGAGATGCCATGGTTGCTGCGACTGGTCCCGCGCCGGGATCTGAACTGACTGCGGAAGCCGATGAGGTCGAGGAACGTAGCTCGGCCGGTGTGTTGCATGTGGCGGCGATTTTCGCCTCGCATATGGTATTGCAGCGCAACAAGCCCAACGCCGTGTTCGGTGCGTTGGATGCCGATTGCGCAGGTATGGAAG
>ENA-ORNR01000457-ORNR01000457.1-human-gut-metagenome-genome-assembly--contig:-NODE-457-length-39391-cov-6.068207_pt1 | contig 39391 bp, 32 predicted proteins | sample MGYA00242114_ERZ509020 | MGnify/ENA primary metagenome ERZ509020 (study PRJEB26280, sample SAMEA2338758) | human gut metagenome | biome: human gut; feature: human-associated habitat; material: faeces...
GAACTCTTGACTTTAATATTGTTGTAGATTATACTTAATATTATTAAAGATTAAAATGAATTGAGGTTTGAAAATAAATGCCTAATGATGTTATGCCATTGTGGTTTTCAAAGCTAGAAAATGAGGATGTGGAGTTTATAAAAAAATTTATACTGGCATCTGGGTCTCTTAAAGAAATGGCAAGACAGTATGGTGTAACTTATCCTACAGTGAGATTACGGCTAGATAAGTTAATTCAAAAAATTAAAGTGAATGAAGATTTAGAAAATGAACCTTACGTATCATTAATAAAAAGAATGGTAATAGATGAAAAAATTGACTATGATGTTGCAAAGATATTAATTGAAGAATATAGAAAAAACATAAGTGGGAAAGGAGAGAGAGAATGAAATTTTTAATGGGATTTATTATCGTTGCGGTAATAGTCATTGCAGTAGTTATGATTGCATTATTTAAGCTATTTGGTAAAAAATAGGGGGAAAAATATTATGCTTATGACCGTTTTGTATATTATAATGGCTATAATTTTTCAGATCATATTTGTAATGTTGATAATTTTTGTTGTTAAAAGATTTATAAAGTATTACTTGCGACAAAAAAAGGAAAAAAGTTTGTTGCAAAAAGAAATACAAAAAATGAAATTAGAAGACTTATGAAAAGAGTTGATGTACTGAACATTAATTGCATTCTAATAGAGATATAATAAATTTTGAAACATAAGTCTTTGAATAGAAAAGTCAGTTCCGGCAAAATGTCGTTTCTTTGTTTTCTTCTTTTGGCTTGGAATGAAATAGACATTTCTTTATGAAAAATTGATACAGTTAATAAGCACGGACGATAACTGGTTGATTTTTATATTTAAATTTCTGAAAGGAATAAAAGAGGATGTACTCATTTCAGTGAAATGGTATATGTAACGAATGTTATAGCTACAGAATATATTGATTTTTGCAACGAATATATTCCATTTTTAATGAATGCAAAGAGCATTACTTTAAGGGAGGTGAGGATGCGGGCAACATTCTGGACTACTATAGGGCTTCGAAAGGAGCCTTTTTATGTATTCAAAAGAACAAAAGGATATTGCACTACGGATATATCATCAAACAGAGTCTGTAACTGAAACTATTAGGATTCTAGGGTATCCAACACGTAGAAATCTGTACACATGGATTGCGGAGAAAAATATCCCGCCCAAAACAAGGAAAGAATACCCTGTAATTGATAATCCTCCTGATCATCCTCGCAATCCTCCATTAGAAGTAAAATTAGATGCAATTCACCGTTGCTATGAACTCGGAGAAAATATAAAATATGTTTCAGAAGACATTGGGTATAGTAGAGCTAGTATTTATCAATGGCGAAAACGTTATTTAAAAGAAGGTACATTAGGTCTTATGAATCACAAAAACATTACTCCGGGAACATTAGTAGAAGGTTCTGTTTCAAGTACAGATATTTCTTCTGATGAAATAAATCAGTTGAAGGCTCAAATGCAAGATATGCAATTAGAAATAGACATTCTTAAAGAAACGATAAATGTATTAAAAAAAGACCCAGACATCGATCAGAGTGCTCTCAGCAACAGAGAGAAGGCGGTGATAATCGATGTCTTGAAAAATAGATACCCACTGCCATTATTATTACAGAAATTACAATTATCAAAAAGTAGTTATTATTATCAGGAACAATCCCTACAAAAAGAAGATAAATATACACTTTTACGTGTTAGAGTCATTGAATTATTTACAGAGAATAAAGGTCGATATGGTTACAGACGAATTCACGCCCTACTTAAGCGTGAAAATATAATTGTCTCAGAAAAAGTTATTCGTAGGATTATGAAAGAAGAACAACTTGTAGTAAAAATCAAACGAACTCGTAAATATAATTCCTATCAAGGTGAAATATCTCCAGCAGTAGATAATCTAATTAACAGAAATTTTTCTGCATCTAAACCTAACGAAAAGTGGTTAACAGATATAACCGAGTTTGCAATTCCGGCAGGAAAGGTTTATTTATCGCCTATAGTAGATTGTTTTGATGGCTTACTTGTCAATTGGAATATAAGCACTTCTCCAGATGCATTACTTGTCAATTCTATGCTTGACGATGCAGCTAAATTACTATCTGTAGGAGAAAAACCAATCATACATTCAGACAGAGGCGTACACTACCGCTGGCTAGGCTGGATTGACAGGATGGAGAAAAATGGTTTCATACGATCAATGTCAAAGAAAGGCTGTTCACCTGATAATTCTGCCTGCGAGGGCGTATTTGGAAGAATTAAAAATGAGATGTTCTATAATGCAGATTGGTCTGGGGTAAACATCTCAGAATTTATTGGTATTTTAAATGATTATCTTTATTGGTATAATGAAAAAAGAATAAAAAAATCATTAGGATATTTGAGTCCTATAGAGTACAGACATAGACTTGGATTGGTCACTTAGATAGTCCAAGAAAATGTCCGCACCCTCGCCTCCAAATAACAGCACAATTTCAATCCCTATATCCCCGAAGAGACACAACAGTAAGTCCAAAGCCTATTTCTTCAACTGAATATTCATATCTTTAACAGATTTGTTATCTGTTCCCTGTAAGTTGCTAACCGTAACAACATATCTTCATGTTTTTAGATAGTTCAAACTTTTGATAAATATTAATTTTTAGATGAATTCTCAGTTTCCGTTTTGCCGAACTGCTCCTTTTGAAGTTTTTCTTCTTTCATAACATTTGAGAGGATTTTCATTAGTTCTTCTTCACTATATCCGTCAACATTAATTTTTTTATTATTTAGTTTAAGGGTAACTTTGTTAACATCATCTTTCTTTTTGTTAATCCGTTTGGTAAATACCAAAGTAATGATGGAAGCTATTAGGCTTAACAAGGCCGAAAAAATAGGAAGAACATCTGTGAATAAATCAATTAAGTTCATTTGCTAAGTCCTCCTTTGCATATTTTTTCTCCCAGCCATGAAATAATTACTGAAGAAAACACACATAAAGCGGAGGTAATATATACAACTGTAGGTTCGTTGGATGAATTGGTTTTAATAGAAGTATATGCAACCAATTGAAAGAAAGCTGTAAATAGTAATAAGTAAAATAGCACTTTAGATCCTTGTTGATAAATGTTTTCTTTATAAAAATTGATCAAGGAAGGAGTTGTAATCAAAAATGCTGATAGAATTAGTTCACCATCTCCAAACATACGGTTTAGATCAACACTTCCATACCTACAAAGGCTTGTTATAATAGATATAATCATTGGGAAAAAAGCCAAGATAACAGTTCCAACCCACCAGTCAATCATTTCATCATTGTTCTTTTCTTTATCTGCTAAATCATTTTTGGAACTTGACATTTTTCACCTCAGTTCGTAGAAATTATTTATATATATAGCATACTACAAAAAAAGTATAACGTCAATTTGCAATAGTATGCGAAATAAGCATTTAACCTTTGCAAATTTTATTCTAACTGGGTGATAAATCATCTTATGAGCATTCTGGTCACAGGATATCACGGAAAAACCACGGACTTTGCTAAAAACAGCTCCTGTCACAGGACTACGGTTGCCCATTTTCTCAACTTTGGGAAATGGGATGGCTCATTACTTACAGATACTTTAAAACGTTCTGTCATTGAAATTATTTATTCAGAAGCATTACGTACCGGAAAGCCTGTTTTCTGCATTGTGGATAATACGATCGCTTCATAGACAAAGCCTTTGTCACGGGCTCTGCATCCAATTGAAGATGCGTATTTCCACCAGTTCCATTTAAAAGGAAAACAGAATTATGGGTATCAGGCTGTTGCTGTCATGCTTTCCTACAACGGCATAGTCTTGAATTATGCTTTTGTTTTGTACAATAAATCCTTTTCCAAAATCGACATTGTGCAAAACATTGCAGAGGAATTACCGGTTTCTCCGGTAACGTCCTATTTTCTCTGCAACTGCTGGTATGTTTCTGAAAAAATAATTAGTGCCTTTGCGGAAAGAGGATTTCATACGATTGGTGCATTAAAAACGAACCGGACGATTTATCCATTCAGGATCAGGAAGAAACTCAGCGAATTCGCTGCCCTTCTGTTCAGTAACATATTCAGATTTTAACCTTGTGACAGTTAAACGCAAAAATTACTATGTGTATCGGTATGAAGGAAAACTTAATGGTATCGAAAATACTGTTGTTCTTTTGAGCTACTCGGAAAAAGCATTTGGAAATCCGAAAGCATTGCGGGCTTTTCTCAGCACCGCTGTATCATTATCAACCGATGAAATCCTGTCCTGTTGTATGCCGGTGGCAAATCGAAGCATTTTTCTGAAAGTGGAAGGATAAACTGGCTCTGGGCAGCTACAAGATACGTTCTGCCAGGGAATCCGGCGGTACTGGCTACTGATGTCACTGGCATATCATATATGTGTTACAGGGGCAAAAGAATCATGCTTTTTTGAAAACAGATATCAACGGATACACGATATTATCCAACAGGAACAGTATCGGTATCTGTTTCAATGTGCAAGGGAAAGCGATGACTTTGACTCGTTTATGAAATTGGCAGTGTAGTTTTGTGCAATTTTTCAAATTTGCTCGTTTATAGTTGGGTATAAAAGATGTATATTAAATCCATAAGTCATGCTTACTGCTTTATCTGCACGTCGTGGGAGAACTCTGTTCTATTGTCTCCGAAGGTAAATTTATGCAGTCCTTTACAGTTATATAACTTTACATTGTGGTTGGAAAGTTATATAATTATAAATATGGGGAAAAAGTACTAAAAATTGATGATGAGATATATATTAGAGAAAAAGTAAACCCTCAGTTGTGAGTAACACGACAAAAAATTGCATTTCTGTAGGGTAACTGGTTTTAGCAGTTTCAATAAGATCGTAGTTCATTGCATTGGCACTATGAAACTTTTATTGTATATATAATGTGGAAGGAAAGCGTGGAAAATGAGTGAGAAGCCTAAATATATAGCATATCCTTGGTGTACTTATAGTTCTGATGAAATTAGAGATTATTTGAAAAATACTAGACATATTATTTCATCGAATATATTATCTGCCATTAAATGTGATTTTTTAGAAAAAACAGAAAATTTTTCGCTGAAAGAATGGAGAAAATTAGTAAATGAATTAGTTAATAAATGTGAGGTTTGCAGTACAGAAAAGTTAAGAGAGATTTTTGATGGATTGGAAGAAAATTTTGAGGCGAAGGTAAGTGATACTATAAAACCTTTTTCATCCGCGGAAACGAAATACGATGAATTGGTCAAAGATTTTAAGGCGTTTTATCATATTATAGAATTATTTGATGATCTAACAGAATGTGCTAAAGAAATTTATAAGAGATGTGGCTTGGATAAAGAGATGGCTAGCATAAAATGGGTCTCCGATTTAGAAAAGACATCTGAATATTTAACTATAGATGGTGAAAAAACAATAATTTTAAGTTACAGTCAAATTTGTGATTTCACAAAGGTTATTATTTCAGCATCACTTACAAATGAAGATTCGTTGGGAAGATTTAAACGACCGGAATTAGTAGAACAATTGGAAAAAGAGGATCCCAAAGAATATATTAAATGGGCCACAGCAAATGGAATTGATCCGGAAGATTTTTTGGAATATGCTTATGAAAGAAAAATAAATTACGAGATTATTATTAAAGATATATATGCAATTATGGCAGATGTATTGTTTGTACATGAATATTATGATGCCGCGTTTCATTATATTGAGCAGTCAAATATATTGTATAGAAGAGAAACGAAAATTTGGGTAAGAGAAAAACAATATAACCTGTTTAAGAGAGGGGGGATAGCTGCATGGAAAGCGGTGCTGATGAGAGAAAGCGGGATTTTTTTAATGGCACATGAGATACATCATATAGAGTTAGAACGTGAAAATAATGTACCTCTCAATAAATTAGCTGCTTGGTATTTTGGAGAAATGGGAATAGGAGAACAAGGAAACGATGACATATGGAATTCGGTTGCAGGGGGAATAAATAAAAGAAGCCATTTGATTATTCAGGAATTGACGGAGGAGATAGGAAACGATAAGGGTGCCTATGAGTTATTAAATGCAAGCAAACCAGAAATTATGTCATGGACTCATTTTTATAATATATATAGCGAAATACAAAAAAGGATAGATAATGGGGATGAGGGAATTGGCGACATTGAACAAATTATAGAAGAGAGTTATTGTGATTTCATGGCATTATATGATATTTTGGAAGCAGAAAACGATTGCAAATTGGAGGATGCTTTTTTTGCAATTGATACAATAATCAGAATATTAACAATACAAGAAACGAATCATATGGTGACACAGATGATAAGATTTCTTGAAGGAAGGGTAAAGCATATTAAATCAAGGCATATAAGTAGGGTACAGCTTTTTGTAAATTGTGTACTAAATGAAATGTACATGATAGAAGAAGGGCGTGATATAGATCCTGAATTTCTTAAATATGTGCCATTATTTAATGTGTTTATGAAGTTCGCGGATGAATCTGATTTCAAAAAGAAATTAAACGATGGAATAGAATGTATTTTGGAAGGATTAGATGAAATTCATGAGTTTTACTATAAGTCAGCAATATATACAGTGTTTCATATGTATCAGGATGGATATATAACGAAAGAGTTTAAAGGGATGTATATAAAAAGGGAAAAGGGAAAAGAACAATGTACTGGGGTGGTTAATGCAGAAGCCGTGGGTAACGCTGTTACTCATGATGAATTAGTATCAAATGTGCAATTGGCAATGAAACGGGAACAGATGAAGAATCCAAAGCTAGATTTTATGGCGATGGATCCTATACTTCAAGCGCTAAATATAGATGAAATATTACACATATATTCGGAAATGCATAAAAATATAGAAATTGTTCATTAGAAAAATAAGATGTTTTAAGATTAAATTGAGATGGTAGAAGGGAGAACAAGTTTGAAACAAATAAGCAGAGGCCAGTTAAGAAATAGAGGACATGACAAATAAACCGCCTAAGCAGCCGGTTTTAAAAATTGAATATATACACAACACCTAATCAGGAAGTTGTTAAAGGTTCATCTTTGATGATGTAGCCTCGCTGTTTCAAAAGATTAAGTGCTTGTGAAGTGGAAAGAACTTTTTCATTCTTCACAGGACGTGATTCAAGAAAGCCTTCTGGGGTATATGGTTTCAAATCTGTGAGTATGTGCCAGATAGCGGTCAGGATCATACGACAGATGGCAATAATGGCTTTCTTGTGACCACGACGTGCTTTTATACGTCGATACCGAGTGGTAAATTCAGGATGTTTCTTAGATTTGATCTAGCATTTGCAATTTGCACCAAAACTGGTTTAAAATAGGAACCAGCATGGGAAATCCTGGTGAATTTGATTTTATGATTGCTCCGATCATTACGTGGACAACATCCAGCCCATGATACGAGGTTTTTAGCTGTGGGGAAGACAGACATATCACCTCCGATTTCAGAAAGCACCTGAATAGCAGTCATAGGGGTCTTATCGAATCCTGGTACGGTTCGTATAAGAGAGAGAACGCTTTCATACTTATCACTGAGACGAAAGATTTCCCGTTCTATTTCTGCTTTGTGCATTTCCAGTTCATCGATGTGATTTAGACATTGTCTAAGCTTTACAGCTTGTTCTTTGGATATGGCACCATCAACAGCAGACTGTATTTCTTTGATAGGAGTTTTACATCTGCCATCTACAAAAGGTGCAACATCAAAAGTTTCCCCCGGGTGTTGTAAAATCTGTTCTGTAATAGAACGAGAAGATTTACCAAATATATCGGAAAAGACATCATCGAGTTTTAAGTTAGAAACAGTAAGACAGTTGTGGGCACGATTCTTTTCACCGGTAATCATACAAGTGAGTTTGAAACGGTATCTTACCATTATATGAATATGATATGTATATGGACAGAGAAGGTGCACTTAACTATTACAGCGACGGAGCACTGGAAAACTTTAGCCCGGAAGAATAGAATGACATTGCCTGCCTCACCTTGTAGTGCTATAATAATATCGGATATATTGTGAAAGCACATTCGTTGAATGGAGGGGGAAGCTATGAAGGTCAATTCTTTACAGGAGTACAAGGATTTCGTAGAGCGGCATAATATTCCGCTGGACACGATAAGATTTGCGCTTGGCGAGGACAAGGGGCATGACCCGCGATGGTTCTACATCTATCAGGACAGATTTACAGGTGAGTGGGTTGTCGCAAAGAATAAGAGCGACGGAAGCACCGCGGAGCGGTACAGAGGCAATGATGAGGCGAAGGCATGCCAGATACTCTTTGACAAGATGGAGGAGGAGTTCAATAAAAGAAAGTATGCAGGCGAGGATACTGCAGGTGGTGCTTCAGGCTCAGCAGGAAGCTCACAAAAGAGGAAAAAGAGCCATTTTTCTTCGTTCGTGCTGAGATTTCTGCCGTATTTAATCGCTATACCTATATGTGCGTATGCATTCTGGGATGGATACAGGGATACACATACAAAGAGACCGGGGCAGGGGTACTATGTCTTTCGTAATACATACGATGACGGCTCAGTGTGGGATGATTTATACTATTATCTTGATAGCTGCTGGTATTATTTTGACGATGAGTACGATGACTGGTATGTAGACAGTGACTTTGACTATTCGTATGATGATGTGGACGATTACTATATGGGCAGCTATTATTCATCGCTTGACGGATATTATGACGGGGAAGCATGGGATTTTGACGATACCTCATATTATCAGAATTACGTTGAGTCGAAGGACAAAGATGATAACTACTATGATGATGACGATGATGATTCATGGGACAGCTTCGACTGGGGCGACTGGGACAGCAATGATTCGGATTGGGATAGTGACTGGTGATTAAAGAGCAGCAGATATATGTCAGGTACATTTGTGTGCATGATGATATATCTGCTGTTTTGTCTTTATGCTATATTTTTTACTGTATTTCTCTAAGCGCCTTCCTAAACTGAAACGAAAACAACACCGCAGTGAATGTCACGGCAATTATATCGGCGACCGGTTCAGCCATGTACACAGCGTATGCCTTATTAGCGGTATAGATGTGCGGCATGATGTAGATGAGTGGTATGAGCAGCACGAATTTTCTCATGACCGCCACAATGATTGATGATACAGCCTTGCCAAGTGAGTTAAATGCCATCTGGCAGGAAATCTGTATTCCGAATATGAACATTACAGCCATGTATATTCTGAGGGCGGTCTTTGTGAAGGCTATAAGCTCTGCGTCCGGTGTGAACATTCCGGCAAATATCTGTGGTAACAGCATGACTAAGCCCCAGAGCAGGACGGAGTAGCACAGGCTTGCCTTCAGGAGAAGAAAGTAAGCCTTTTTAACGCGTGCGGCGTTTCTGGCTCCGTAGTTGTAGCTCATGATAGGCTGTGCACCCTGTCCAAGTCCCTGAAGAGGGAGCATTGCAAACTGCATTACACTGGTGAGTATTGTCATGGCTCCGACAGCGACATCACCGCCGTATTTTAACAGTGATGAGTTAAAGCACACGGAAATGATGCTTTCGCTGGCCTGCATTATAAAAAGTGATAGGCCAAGTGCAAGACAAGGAAGTATTATGTCCGGTCTGAGCATGAGATTTTCTTTTTTAATACGCAGGGTTGTCTTTTTGCCAAACAGGAATGACAGAACCCATACACAGGAGCATGCCTGCGAGATGATGGTTGCAAGGGCGGCTCCGGCGGCTCCCATATTGAGTGCGAATATGAATACAGGGTCAAGCACTATATTCACAACGGCACCTATAAGAACGGACAACATTCCGGTTTTTGCGAAGCCCTGTGCGGTTATGAAGGTGTTCATGCCGAGAGTTAACTGTACGAACAGCGTGCCGATGGCATATATGTTCATGTAGCTTACGGCATAGTCGATAGTGTTTGTGCTTGCGCCGAATGCGAGAAGCATAGGGCGGTTGAAAAAGTACATTACCACAGTGAGGATTACTGATATGATAAGCTGGGTTGTAAAGCAGTTTCCAAGAATCTTTTCAGCCTTAGCCTTATCACCCTTGCCCATGAGAATAGAAGCGCGCGGAGCACCTCCGTTTCCGACAAGCGCCGCAAAAGCGGATATTATCATAATAAGAGGCATGCAGATACCTACGCCTGTGAGTGCCAGAGAACCGTTTCCGGGGATATGACCTATGTATATGCGGTCTACAATATTATATAGCATGTTTATCATCTGTGCGGCAACTGTAGGAACGGCTAGCCTGATAAGAAGCTTTCCTATCGGCTCTGTTGCAAGAAATTCTTTGTTGTTATTCATTGTCTGAGATCCTTTCATATTTTTTACAATTGAACATGCCGCTTGATGGCAGTGCAATTATTTTATATTATTTGTATGTCATGTGCGGCAGGAAAGATTCTGCTCTCGACTCATACTATAAATATTATAATGATAATGTTATAATTAGCAAGTTTAAAAGTCGAAATCAAGGCATGGTTTACAGAATTTTTATAATAGCGCATAGAAGTTTTGATATTTATTTCATGTATTAGACGGTTGGGGACGAATAACTATTGTATTGAGAGAGAAAATTTGTTAAAATACAAACAATTATCTATAAATAATTATGCACGAAAGGGGTTTGGTATATGAACACATATATTCCGGGTGTGGACAGTGACATACATATTTTAGGCCGTACTGCCAGCCGGCAGGAACCGGCTTTTTTCTGGACAGGCAGTGGAATAGAATTTATGGTTGATGGAAGCGGGCTGTCGATAGATTTTATAACCGATTATGAGATATATGAACAGTGGATAAGGGTAGAGGTTGATGGCTTCACGATGATAAGAACATCACTTCCTAAGGGGAGAAGTACACTTACGGTGTATAGGAATATGAATCCGGACAACAGAAGAAGGGTTCGTGTACTGAAGGAGGTTCAGCCGATGGCCGGTGATAGGGCAGGGCTGCTCTTTGTGAATGCAGTCCATACGGATGGGAAGCTCATGCCGATAGAGAAGAAATGGTTGAAGCTGGAATTTATCGGTGACAGCATTACATCCGGTGAAGGGCTGGCAGGAGCTGCAGGTGTGACTGAGTGGAATTCGGCAGTGTTTTCCACGAAAGGACATTATGCTCTTGAAGTGGCGGACAGCTTTAATGCTGATTTCAGGATAATGTCGCAGAGTGGATGGGGTGTATACTCCGGTTGGGACAATAATCCGAATACGGTTCTGCCAAGGTACTACGAGCAGGTTTGCGGACTCTTAGGTGGAAGGGCACAGATTGATGCGGGGGCATTGGACAGGAATGCCTTCGATACATGGCAGCCGGATGTGGTCATGGTGAATCTTGGAACCAATGATGCGAGCGCATTTCGTACGGATGCATGGGTTGATGAGAAAACAGGCAGGATATATAAGCAGGAAAAGAATCCGGACGGAAGCTGTGAGCAGGATTCTGTCGATAGATTTGAAAATGCAGTGTACCAATTCATTGCCTTGCTGCGTAAGAATAATCCCAATGCTTGTATAATATGGATGTATGGAATGTTGGGAAGAGAAATAGAAAACTATATTGTTGAGACGGTTGACAGATATAAGAAAGATAATACGGATGATAAGGTTTCGTATCTTAGGCTGCCGGATTTAGAAAGTGGATGGGCAGGTGCCAACAATCATCCGGGAACTCCGTCACATCATGCAGCTGCACAGACAATAATAGAATATTTGAGAGGATTGTTACATGACTAATCAGAATAAAATGGATGATAAATTCAAGAAAACAATGCAGAAGATTCTTGTTGCGTTTATAATTACACTCGCGGTAATCATTGTAGGAGCGTTTATATATATTTACATACGTTCTCCAAAGACAACGAACCTTGCCGATTCGACATTGTTCACTGAGGAGGAGGTATATTCTAAGTCGGAAGAAATCATAGGTCTTTTTGAGAGCGGTGATAATGATGGACTTAGGGCATTGTGTAACACAGAGATGGCCGTTCGGATGACCGATGAGGTGTTAAAAAACGGCATGGACGGCTTCGGAGGCAGTCTTGGAGAGCGTATTGAGTTAACGAGTAAGGAGGGTGTAGAAGCGAAGCAGTCCGATGGCTATTATGCAATGACGCGTTATAAGATAAAGTATGAGAATATTGAACTTACTTATACAATTATATTGGATACGGATATGAAGCTTGCGGGATTTGCTGCCGAGCCTGCAAAATAATGTACTGATTAAATGAGGTATATATGTTTGACTATACGAAAAGTATTTTATTCAGAAAGATAAATGAACCTGAAATCGAAAAAATGCTCAAATGCTCAATGGCATCCACTAAACAGGTCGATGGCGGTGAGATGATATTCGGGCAGGATGATAAGCCTGTATTTATATATCTTCTTCTTGAAGGGCAGGTTATTATAACCAAGTATCTTCCATCCGGAAGAAGGGATATATTGATGACAGTCGAGCCGGGTGATGTATTTGGAGAGATATTTTTTTTCGGGGATGAAGAATATTACTGGTGTGACGCGGTTGCTGTGAAAAATTCAAAGCTTCTGATGATACCATATTCATTTATATATGGCTTCTGTTCTAATGTGTGTGAGCATCACAAGCAGCTTGTACATAATCTGCTTGATATACAGTCGAGGTGCAATCTGCAGATGATGAAAAAGCTCCACATTGTGACAGGAACTACACTCAAGCAGAAGCTTGGTCTGTGGATGAATGACCGTATCAATGAAAAAAATGAAGTGAAGCTTGATATGACACGCGAGGAGCTTGCCGATTATCTCGGTGCAGCGCGCCCGTCGCTCTCAAGAACACTTACCCAGATGCAGGATGAGGGAATCATATCGATTCACAAGCGGGTGATAAAAATTGAGGACATGGAACTCTTTGAGGAGTTGTTTGACGATTAGAATATGAATAATTCAGGTGAAATAATATAACCGGGTCTGGGTATTGCACTTTAATGTGTTTATTTTTACATAATTGTAAAAAAAGAATAAATTTGTAAAAATGTTGCAAATGTGACATAATTACCTTTTTTATGGTGTTATATTGTGAACATCAAAAGGAAGGAGGTAATTGCTATGACAGCAAGTACAGCACAGGTTGACAATCTTATTTCATTATTGGATGGATACGCAGAGAAAGGTGGACATCATCTTAATGTCAATGTACTTAACAGGGAGACTCTTATAGATGCACAGAAGCATCCTGAGAAATATCCACAGCTTACCATCCGAGTATCCGGCTACGCAGTAAACTTTATCAAGCTCACTAAGGAGCAGCAGGATGAGGTTATAAGCAGAACTTTCCATCAGGCTATGTAATTACAGATTGTGAAGTGCATATCTGATGGAAAGTTCTACTTTCACATCAGGCTATGTAATTACATATTGTAAAGTGTATATCTGATGGAAAGTTCTACTTTCCCATCAGGCTATGTAGTAGAGCTTGTGGAAAGCGGAACGGGTTGAAGGTTCTACTTTCACATCAAGCGATATTATAGTGTGTATGAAAAATAAAAGGAAGTCCCCTGTGACACAGAGTATGCCACAGGGGGCTTTTTTAGGTGTCCGGAACCACAGTCTGTCTCCTGTCCTGCTTGCTATTTTATGTAATCAATGGTAAAATTAAATAATTCATATATGTATATTGAACGCAGAATAAGCAATCCCCCGCTTCAAGTGTGTAGAGCACTAAGCGGTGGGTAAGGGGGATGCGAACTGCGTTCATGAGCAAGTAGCGAAAGCGGATTGCGAATGTCTGCTTTACAGATGGTCATCGCATATGCAAGGAGGTAGTGTGAAAAACGTAAAAAGCACGTTTTTCACTACTATTTATGCCGTCAGTCGAAGGCGGCGGAATGGAGATTATTATGAAAAAATCAAGGAGATTATGTATATTGTTTCTCAGTGTGGTTTTTGTATCAGCTTTATGTGCGGCTTGCGCCAAGGCAGCAGACAATGCTCCGGACACTCTGGAGCCGGGTTACGGTCAGGGTGGTGCAGCCGACAGCATGTCCGATACGGAAGGAAGCAGCAATGGTGAAGGAATTGCCGAGGTGGAATCAACTGTGACTGAGAGCGGACAGCCTGAATCACAGAAACAGGGTGGAACAGCAGAAAACGAAGCTCCGGCACAGAAGGATTCAACAGAATCAGAAAGTGCGAAGCAGGAAACCTCAGTGCAGGAAGATAAATCAGACATAGGAGCAATGCATAGCGAGCAGGAACAGCAGAGTTCAGGTTCTGACAGCACACCGGGAACCGGCAGCACACCATATTCACAGCATGGTATGCTGAGCGTCAGCGGAACGACACTGACAGACGAGCACGGTGCGGTATTTCAGCTTCATGGTGTGAGCACACATGGCATAGGATGGTTTCCACAGTATGTGAATGAGGATACCTTTGCGGAGCTTGAGAGCTGGGGAGTTAATGCTGTGAGGCTTGCCATGTACACAGCGGAGGGCGGTTACTGCGAGGGCGGTGATGCTGACAAGGATAAGCTTAAGACGCTTATAGACACGGGAGTTCAGGCTGCAACGAAGCTTGGTATGTACGTTATTATAGACTGGCATGTGTTAAATGACCATGACCCTTGGACATACGCGGACGAGGCGGAGAAGTTTTTTGCTGAGATGTCGGAAAAGTATAAGGATTATGGCAATGTGATTTATGAGATATGCAATGAGCCTAACAGCGGACCGGACTGGGGCAGTGTCAGGTCCTATGCGGAGAAGATAATTCCGGTAATACGTGAGAATGCTCCGGATGCCATTATAATAGTCGGAACACCTACATGGTCACAGGATGTCGACAAGGCGGCAGCAGACCCGATAACAGGCTATGACAATATAATGTATGCACTTCATTTTTATGCAGATACACACAGGGATTATTTAAGAGACAGGATGAAAAAAGTGATTGACAGTGGACTTCCGGTCATTGTATCTGAGTTCGGAATATGTGACGCCTCAGGAAATGGGGACAACAATTATGACGAGGGAAATAAGTGGATAGAGACAATGGATGATTACAATGTAAGCTATTTCATCTGGAACCTTTCTAATAAGGCAGAGACTTCGGCTCTTATATCGAGCAGCTGCAGTAAGCTGTCGGGATTTGAAGATAGTGAGCTGTCCGATTCAGGCAGATGGTATAAGGAAGTTTTAAGTAAGCAAAGAGAGGATAAATAACATGGGAGAGAGATTAACGGCGAGCGATGTTAAGAAGATTGAGGAGGAGATAGAATACCGCCGTCTTGTTGAGAGAAAGAGAATCCTGAATGACGTTAAGGAGGCGAGGGCACAGGGGGATTTAAGCGAGAATTTCGAGTACTATGCCGCTAAGAAGGAGAAAAACAGAAATGACGGACGTATCCGTTATCTGGAGAAGATGTTAAAATATGCCACGATAGTCGATGATACATCCAAGGATGATGAGGTCGGCATGAATAACACAGTGGATGTGTATTTTGAGGATGACGATGAGACGGAGACATACAAGCTGGTCACAAGCATAAGAGGTGATTCCATGCACAACTATATAAGTATTGAATCACCTATCGGCAAGGCTATCATGGGTCACAAGGTCGGCGACAGGGTTCAGGTTGTGGTCAACGATAATGTGAGCTATTATGTCCTGATTAAGAAGATTGACAAGACAACCGATGACAGTAATGACAGAATTAAGGAATTTTAAGGTTTGACAGGTATAAAGGCATTTTGATGGTATCAGGTCTGTTGAACAGACATAATGAAAAAATAACATGAACATATCCGGAATATGTTCGGAAAGAGGATTCTTATGGCAAAAGCGGGTGCAGAAGGCAGCAGGAAAAGGACTGTAAAGGAAAGAGAAAAATATATAATGTCACTTGTAAATCAGATGACCTTGGATGAGAAGATTGGAATGATACATGGCGCAGGTCTGTTCAGGACGGCAGCTGTGCCGCGCCTTGGAATACCGGAGCTTCACATGTCGGACGGTCCGATGGGAGTGCGTCAGGAATTTGTCGATAATGACTGGAAGAATGTATATGACAGTGATGATACTGTGACCTATCTTCCGTCTAACAGTGCAATAGCAGCTACCTGGAACCCTAAGAGGGCAAAAGAATGTGGTGAGGTTCTTGGCACAGAAGCGCGTGGCAGAGGCAAGGATGTTATTCTTGCGCCGGGTATCAATATCAAGAGGACACCGCTGTGCGGGCGTAATTTTGAATATATGAGTGAGGACCCATATCTTGTATCGGAGATGACGGTTCCGCTTATAAAGGGAATACAGAAGGCGGATGTAGCTGCCTGCGTGAAGCATTTCGCGGTAAACGGGCAGGAGACGAACAGACTGTGGGTCGATACCGTTGTAGATAAGAGAACACTCTATGAATTGTACCTGCCGGGTTTTGATGCCGCGGTGAACAGGGCTCACTCCTACTCGATAATGGGAGCCTATAATATGCTTAACGGGCAGCATTGCTGTGAGAGCAGATATCTGTTAGGGGATATTTTAAGAAAAGAATGGGGCTATGACGGAACCGTGATAAGCGACTGGGGAGGTGTGCATGACACGGTGGCGGCAGCGGAGAGTGAGCTTGACCTTGAGATGTCTGTAACCTTTAATTTTGACGATTACTGTATGGCTAATCCGCTAAAGAAAGCTGTGGAGGATGGAAAAGTAAAGGAAAAGCATATTGATAAGAAGGTTGCCAATCTGTTAAGGCTTATGTACAGGCTTAAGATGCTTCCGGGCACAGGGGAGAGGAAGAAAGGCTGTTTCCATAGCTTTGAACATATAAAGGCTGCGAGAAAGACCGCAGAGGAATCGGTTATTCTTCTCAAGAATGATAAGACGCTTCTTCCGTTAAAACTTGATTCACAGGTCGCAGTGATTGGCCGTAATGCGACTGCAATCCATTCTAATGGCGGAGGCAGTGCTGAGATTAAGGCTATCTATGAGGTCACACCTTTGAGGGCGCTTATGAATGTGTGCGGTGGTGACACGCGTTTTGTGTATGAGCCGGGTTATGTACTGCCGGACAAGGATGACGCACAGGATGAGAGCTGGCAGGAGACTTCTCTTGAAAATGCGGGCAGCCGTAAGGAAGAGAGCGTGGATGAGACACTTATGACCCGGATAGATGAGTATAGACAAAGAGCTATAAAGCTCGCAAGGGAGAACAGGCAGACGATTATCTTTGCCGGGCTTAACCATGATTATGATATTGAGGGCCGTGATAAAAGCACCCTGAAGCTTCCGTATCATCAGGATGAGCTCATAGAGGCTGTCCTTGATGCCAACCCTGATACGATAGTGGTCATTATGGGCGGTGCACCTGTTGAAATGCCATGGCTTGAAAAGGCGAAGGCGGTTGTATGGTATTATTATTCCGGACTTGAGGGCGCGATGGCGGTTACCGATGTGCTTACGGGCAAGGTTAATCCTTCAGGAAAGCTTCCGGAGACATTTCCTAAGCGCACGGAGGACATATATTCTGTCAGGCTTGGTGAGTTTGGCAAGGAGGACAGGCTTGAGTATAGGGATGGCGTCTTTGTCGGCTACCGTTACTATGTGAGTAACAAGGTTGACACGAATTTCTGCTTTGGACATGGTCTTTCGTATACGGATTTCTCACTTAAGCATGTAAAGGTGGAGGGTGAGAAGGCTGTGCACGACAGCCACAAGGACAAGTGGGACAAAAATGACAGAATCGTAGTAAGTGCTGAGCTTGCAAACACAGGAAAAATGACAGGAATGGAGACTGTCCAGCTCTATGTCACACCTCCGAAGGGAAGTGTTGAAAGACCTGTTATGGAGCTTAAGGGCTTTGAAAAGGTAAAGCTTGCTCCGGGTGAGAAAAAGCATGTGCGCTTTGAGCTTGACAAGAAGGCTTTCTCATACTATGACGAGAGCAAGTCTGCTTTTACGTACGAACATGGCGAATATATCATAAGTCTTGGAATGAGCGTTGAGGATATAAGACAGACGGTGATGATTAATTTATAAATTACCCTAATGCAATTTATAGATACAAAATATATAATTTTATAATTGCGAAAATCTGGAATTTATACGATTGATTAGCTTCACAGCTGTGTTTTGTAATTTCAGAATCAAATATAAGAATAGAGGCTAAGTTTGAAAATAAAAATTTCAAACTATTTATTGTTGGCAGTACTGCCTTGCAGTATACAGGAGCATAAGTTTGAAAGAAAAACTTTCAAACTACTTATTGGTGGCAGTACTGCAAGCAATGCTTGCAGTATGCAGGGGTATAAAAATGGAATTTAAAGGTATAACAAAGCGCGAGGAAGGCAGATTTATAACACGCTATGATGTGGAATATGAGACGGTTGACGGCAAGCAGAAGATATATGAGATGATAAGCCGTAGTGACGATATAACTGATTATGACAAGCTGCACGGCAAGGTGGCTGATGCGGTGGTTATTATCGCCACAGATGAGGCTGACGAGAGGATTGTGCTCAACAAGGAATTCCGCATGGCTGTCGGTGACTGGGTATACAATTTCCCTGCCGGACTTATCGACCCAGGTGAGGAGCCGCAGCAGAGCGCATGCAGGGAGCTGCTTGAGGAGACAGGACTGGAGCTTTACAGAGTTGACGATATGATTGGGACAAGCTATAGTGCGGTGGGCTTTTCAAATGAGACTAATGTGTGCATAGTAGGAAAGGCAAGAGGAGAGTTCAAGGAGAGCACCTCCACCTTTGAGGAGATTACGCCGGGATGGTACACCAAGGCTGAGGTCAGGGAGCTTTTAAAGAAATACAAGTTCGCAGCCAGAACACAGGCGTTCTGCTATGTGTGGAGCAGAAAATAGGCTGTGGGTAACAGGAGAAGATTTATGAGAATCTTCTCCTATTTTTTATAACTTAGGGTTCGGATGTCAAAACATGTTGAGACGGTTTAGGTGCTGCTTCCGTGTGCCATAACGCCAATCGTCAGGGTGACAGGAAGCGATATCATCGCAGACTTGAAAGCTGGTATGACAGGAATATTCATGCCTATTGAGTATGATGATAAGAGCTCTCTGTGGATGGAAAACGGAGCAAAGTTAGACCAGAGGGAGCTTGCGGCATACGGCTTTGCGGACGGTGAGCGGTATGTATTTCTTGAGACAAATGCAGGGCTTGTGTTTGACAGGGATGCCTATAAGAGCATATACAATGCCACAACGCTTGAGGAGGTGGAGGAGTATATAGAAGATATGCTGGAAAGCTTGAATAAATAGCGGGAGTATAATTTCTGCCCTTGACAGGAAATTCCTGCCCCAAGGGCAGAATTTTTTATTTGACCGGGTTATTATATCTGCCTAAACATTTGCAAATTTATACTTTGGACTGAGAAAAATGGCTATTTTATAGAAAAACTATTATTTTTCTCTGCCTAAAACTATTTTTTTAACAAGTAAGGGCAGAGAACGTCACGATATACGGATGTTTTCTCTGCCCTTGAGCACATTATTTCATTTGCTGGGCAGATACCGGAAGATATCGCCTGCTAAAATGAATCTGTTTATTTAACTGTATAACTGTAATTATTTAACCGTAACAGTATATGTTCCGGCGGTAAGCCCTGTGAGGTCGGTATCTGTTGCCAGGTTGACTAATTCGACATTGCACTTCTTTGTTCCGGTGATGGTTATTGTGAGTTCGTTGCCGGACTTCCTGACACTTATTGTGGTGTCGGCGTTTGCCTTCATGTCATAGACTGTTGTTGTGCAGTCCGATGGCTCATATATGCGGAAGGTTACATTGTCAGCATAGTCATAGTCAGGACGGTCAGCGGCAGTATTGACTGCCACGATGGAGTTCTCCTTGACGAAAAGAGGAATCTCAAGGTAGCCGCATTTATCTGAATACCAGCAGCCGCCGGTGTATTTCTTTCCGGTGAAATAGTTAGTCCATGTGCCGGCAGGCAGGTAGTACTCTGCAATGCTCTCATCGTTGAAAACCGGTGCAACGAGGAGACTGTCACCCATCATATACTGCTTGTCGAGATATGAACAGTTGCGGTCAGCTGTAAATTCAAGTACCATGCTTCTCATCATAGGAATACCGGTCTGTGAAGCATAGATTGCGTTGCGGTAGAGGTAAGGCATAAGTGAAGCCTTTAACAATGTGAAGGTGCGGACTACATCGACAGCCTCCTCATCGTATGCCCAAGGTACGCGGTAGGAGGAGCTTCCGTGCAGACGTGAGTGGGAGCTTAACAGACCGAAGGCTGCCCATCTTTTGTATACGTCAGGTGTGGAGGTGCTCTCAAAACCGCCTATATCATGGCTCCAGAAGCCGAAGCCGGACATGCACAGTGAAAGACCGCCGCGAAGGCTCTCCTCCATGGACTCATAGTCGGACCAGCAGTCACCGCCCCAATGAACAGGGAACTTCTGTCCGCCTGCGGTAGCGGAGCGGGCAAAAAGAACAGCTTCACCCTTGCCGCGTTTTCTCTCAAGAAGCTCATATACGCACTTGTTGTAGAGATATGTATAGTAGTTGTGCATTTTCTTAGGGTCTGAGCCGTCGAAGTACATGATATCCTCGGTAGGGATTCTCTCGCCGAAATCGGTCTTGAAGCAGTCGACGCCCATGTCGAGAAGCACTTCGAGCTTACTCTGGAACCATTTGCAGGCGTCAGGGTTCGTGAAGTCGACAAGTGCCATTCCAGGCTGCCACATATCCCACTGCCATACATCGCCATTAGTTCTCTTTACAAAATAGCCCTTCTCAACACCTTCAGCAAAGAGCACGGATTCCTGTCCGATATAGGAGTTGATCCATACACAGATGTTAAGACCCTTGGCTTTTATTCTTTTTAACATTCCCTCAGGATCCGGGAATACACGCTCATCCCATACAAAGTCGGACCAGTGGAATTCCTTCATCCAGAAGCAGTCGAAGTGGAATACCCTGAGAGGAATACCGCGGTCAAGCATGCCGTCGATGAAGCTCATTACGGTCTTTTCATCGTAGTTGGTTGTAAATGATGTTGAGAGCCACAGTCCGAAGGTCCAAGGTGCCGGAAGTGAAGGCTTGCCGGTGAGGTCTGTGTACTTTACAAGTACATCCTTCATGGATGGTCCGTCGATAAAGAAGTAGTCGAGATAGCTTCCCTCAACAGAGAACTCTGCCTTTGTGACCATTTCGGTTCCGACTTCAAAGGACACCTTCTCAGGGTGATTTACGAACACACCATAGCCCTTGTTTGATACATAGAAAGGAATATTTTTGTAGGACTGCTCAGTGCTTGTACCGCCGTCCTGGTTGAATATATCTATTGACTGTCCGTTCTTCACAAAAGGAGTGAAGCGCTCGCCAAAGCCGTATAAAAGCTCACCTACGCCCATTGAAAGCTGCTGTCTGATGTATGTGTCAGTGTAGTCACCCTTGTCATAAGCGTAACCCTTCCAGTCGGTTTTCATAAGTGCGAGGTCTTTTCTTCCGCTCTTAGAGAGAACTCTTCCCTTGTGCTTATATGTCATGCTCCAAGGAAGCTTGGTAATCTCAAGGGACAGATCACCGCTTGTTATTGTGATGAGCTCATCCGTCTCGGTCACGCTCATGTTGTCTTCGCTTGTATTCAGCTCAAATGCAGGACTCTTTGCCGACATTCCTGCATGATGACAGGTCTGTACTCTTATGACACCCTTAGCAGGTGAGGTGATTACAACCGTAAGGTTGATGCTTCCGAGGGTATCGCCTCTTGTGATTATTCTTATTGTAGGTGCACACAGTGTGACCTTGTTCTTTTCAATCCTGGTAAAATATACTTCCTGAGGTGAGAAGCAGGAACAGCCTTCCTTCTCAAGCCAGCAACCATTAGAGAATTTCATTTTATACCTCCTGATCCTTAACTAAAAATTATGTAGCTGCGTAATTAACTGTTAGGAAAAATCCTATAGAATGATTATATAGTAGGCGTGAAAAAATAACTACCATATTTTTTTTAGCTGTTTACATCATTTTTTGTATATTGTGGACTGCAGAGGGAATGTGATATATTAGAATAATCAAAATACAGGACGAGGTTTGACATGATTTCTTTTAATAAAATGAAGATAGGAAAACAGTTTAATATCGTGTATGTGTGTGCGGTGGTGATACCGGTGCTTGCACTTGGCGTTTTCCTTATACTGAATACATATAATATGCTGTTAAATCATCACAGGGATCTTTTACATGGCAGCAATAACTCATCTAAAAAGATAATGAAGGAGGTCAGCGACCAGATATACAACATATCCGACAGTATTACCTATGACAGCAGGACGATAGAAGTGCTTGGCGGCAAATATGGAAGTGAGATGGAATTCCGAGATGCGGCGAGGGCATATACGCTTATAGATTCATTTGTACAGAATTATAGCCAGATAGGCAGCATAACGATATATACCACAACACCGTATGCGTCGGACTTTAAATATTTTAAGACAGTAACAGATGAAATAAAGGCTAAGGACTGGTATCAGAAGGCTGTTTCACAGTACAGCCCGTTTTATCAGCTGATAGTGGAACCGAACAGCTATAAGAATGTCGAGTACAGCTATTCGCTTGTAAGAAAGATAACAGTCCTTGGAAGCAGCTGCGAGGCGGTCATGGTGATAAAGGTGAGTGAGAATTATCTTGAAAGCAGGCTTGGAGACAGTGAATACATAACCCTGATAACCTTTGATGACAGTGAAATATTTTATAGCAACAAGAGAAGCTACTATGGAAAAAAGCTGCCTTTTGAGGTGAATCGGACGGAAAAATATTATTCAGAAAAATTTATGGATGATTTTGAAGGTGTGGACAGTCTGGTGGAGATAGGTTCACAGTCCTTAAAGGTGTCGGACACGAATCTGTACGTGACAACAATTGACAAAAAGGCAATATGGAGTATTATGAAGACCCTGTATATATCCTTGCTGATAGTTGTTGTGGCGCTTGTGGTTCCGGCGGTGTTCATGATACAGTTCTCGCATAATTTCGTAAGCCAGGTTAATACGCTCAGAGACGAGATGCACAAGGCGAGCAATGAGGATTACAATATTCTCAAAAGCTTTTCCGGAAGCTATGAATTACAGCAGGCCTATGGGGATCTGCTTGTGATGGTTGACACCATAGAGCAGCAGAAGGTCGCCATGTATGAGGCGATGTTAAATGAGAAGCAGCTGCAGAATGAACAGCAGGAGATGGAATTTAAGATGCTTGCAAGCCAGATAAATCCGCATTTTCTATATAATACCCTTGAGACGCTCAGAATGAAGGCATTCACGGCAGGGGACAGGGAGGTTGCAACCGGGATAAAGCTTCTTGGAAAGCTTTTACGGTATGTGCTTGTAAATATAGGAACCACATATACAACGCTTGCAAATGAGCTTGAACACATCGATACATACATTAAAATCCAGAAGATAAGATTTGATGACAGGGTCAATTATACTCTCACTGTGGATGATGGGATTGACACGCAGGAGTATATGCTTCTGCCGCTGCTTTTACAGCCTATTGTTGAGAACGCAGTGGTTCATGGACTCGAGGGTGTAGATGGGACGGGATATATCAGGATACACATATATGAAAAAATAAACGGAACGGAAGGGACGGCAGTACAGGGTGATACGGATTCAGGCGACGGCTGTCTTATTATAGAAGTGTCGGACAACGGCAACGGAATGACAAAAAAACAGCTTGAAGAAGTCAGAAACAGTCTTAAGGAGGACAGCATATCCAAACATTCAAGTATAGGCATGTCAAATATTGACCAGAGAATCAAGCTGTGCTATGGCAATGGGTATGGCGTGAATATTGACAGCGTGGAGGGAGAGGGAACGATGGTTACCGTCATTTTGCCTAATAAAAGTAAAAATTAGAGTGTAAAAAATGTAAAAAATACAATGTTTTTTTATTTTTATCCTTAGAATAGAATAAGGTTAAACGCTGAGGGTGGGTTACGCATACCCTTTAGCAAATATTTTAAGGAGGTTTTATCTATGAGAAAGTTCAAAAAAGTATTGGCAAGCATTCTTGCCGGAACACTTGTACTTTCAAATGCCGTTCCGGTGCTTGCAGCACAGGATTCATCTTCACTTCCTGATGGAACAGCATACCTTAACATTAACAATTCAGAGTGGTCAGAGTTCGACGCTGAGTGGGTTAATGCAGAGATTACAGGAGACGGTTCCTACACAGTATCAATGACAGCAGCAGAGGCGCAGGATCTTTCACAGTTCAATGCACTTGAGGTTGTCAATGGTGAGTCGGTTCTTGGAACAGGTGCAGTTATCACTGTTGATTCCATTGAACTTAACGGAGAGAAGATTGAGCTTCAGGGATCAAGCTACACATGCTCGGCAGATGGCTCCGGAGTTACAACAAGAGTTAACCTTTACAATGAGTGGAATGCACCGGATGCAACAGCAACAGCAGGTGATGATAAGCATGCCGACTGTCGTGTTGCAGAGGGAAATGTAGCAGATGCTACTGCATGTCTCTGGACAGCAGACCAGCTTACAGGAGTTACTTCCATCGTAGTTAACTTTACAGTATCAGGCTTTGGTACAGCAGGCGGTCCTGCTGAGGCAGCAGATACTTCGGACGCAGCAACAGAGGCTGTAGCTCATCTTAATATTAACAATGAGAGCTGGGGCGAGTATGAGGCTGAGTATGTTGACGCAACAATCACAGGCGATGGCACATACACAGTATCCATGAATGCTGCAGAGCCACAGGATCTTGCACAGTTTAACGCACTTCAGGTTCCTAACGGCGAGGCTCTTCTTGGTACAGCATGTGTTCTCACAGTTGACAGCATCAAGATTAATGGTGAGGAGATTACTCTTCAGGGACCAAGCTACACATGTTCAGCAGATGGTGCCGGCGTAGATACAAGAGTTAACCTTTACAATGAGTGGAATGCACCGGACAACACAGCAACAGCAGGTGATGACAGCCATCTTGACCAGCGTATTGCAGGCGGCGACCTTATGGACGCTACAGCATGTCTCTGGACAGCAGATCAGCTTGCAGGTGTTCAGTCTGTAGAGGTTACATTTACAGTTTCTGATTTCGGCAAGAATGCTGAGGCAGGCGAGGTAACAGGCAATGGCGAATTCGATGCTAATGGCGAGTTCAACGTATACATCGGTGTCCAGACAGCAGCTTACTCATTCCGTAACGCATGGAATGACAGCTATGGTCTTGGAACTCCTGAGTTTGACCAGATTACAGGCTGGAACGGCAATGATGAAGTTGTAAGAACAGGTACAATCAGTGATGCCGTTATCAAGGGAAACGGTACATACACGGTATCTCTCACGGGTGTTGATTTTGCAGATGATGCAGAGACACTTAACCTCTTATTCCTTTCAACAGATATTCCTCTTGATAAGGGCGTAGAGCTTACAGATATCAAGGTTAAGATGGGTGGCAAGAGTGTATATGATTTCGATACCGCCTTCCAGGATCCTGATACCAAGGATTACATCAAGGCTCTTCTTATCAATACATACAATGACGGCTTTAAGGCAGATAATGAGTTCGCATACACATTATCAGCAGGTATGGACATTGAGGTTACATTCACAGTATCAGGTTTAGCTTACGATAACCCTGATGCGGCAGCAAGTGGTGACACAGCAGCAACAGAAGCAACTTCACAGTCCACAGAGACTAAGAGTGAAGCTCCTGAAACTACAGCAGCTAATGCAAATGCTGAGGCATCCAATGGCGGTGTATCAGTAGGCGTTATTATTGCTATCGTTGCAGCAGTAGTTGTTGTTGCAGCAATCGTTGTTGTGGCAGTTAAGAAGAAAAAGTAAGGATAATTTTACGGATTTTTCCTGATAATACCAGACACATTTAACTGCCGTCCGGCAAGCAATTTCCGGACGGCAGTTTTTTTGGCTCAGGAAGTACTGAATCAATTTTATATATGCTTGCAGCATATATGCTGGAAGCATATGTGCTGCAAGCGGGAAACATTGAGAATGTTACTGGCTTTTTGCTGTGTAATCAGATGATTTATGGGCTTAAAAATACACTGCAAAAAATGAATGTAATTTTGAACTTATAATGACTGTATTAAAAAAATGATTAAAAATATATAATGTAATCATAAAGCAAGGAGGTATCAAGATGAACGAAAAAATTAGCAAAAGAGAGAAAACAGCTAATAAGTTCTATTACGTGTCACGCTTAGTGTCACTTCTGTCCGTGTTTATGATGTTTCTTCCGGCAGTCAATCCGGGACGTTTTTCAGCACTGATAAGTAAGAATCTTTCGGTATTTACGGCAGGCGTGTCATACGACAGTCTTATTAGCGGAGCCGGACGAGCTATTCGTCAGGGCTGGGTATCACAGAGCGCTTACACATTTATTTTTGTGGGAAGCATGCTTATATGCATAGGAATTGTAGTATGTGCCGCAGGCTCCTGTGTATCACTTGGAAATCTTAAGATGAAGAACCTGAGCAATATCATTTCACTGGCTGGCTCAGCCTTTGAAGGCGCAGGACTTATATTTCTTTTATTAGGTTATAATGAGATGGCTGTATGCAGCAGACCAGAGAAGGTTGTCCCTGCATTCGCAGCAGGATGGTTTTTATTTCTGGGTATTGTAGTGATACAGCTCGCAATGGCAGTTTTAAATCTTATTGTACTGCCAAGAGCAGCCAGAACAGATAAGATGGAGATGCAGACGAAGTACAGATTGTTTCTCATGTTTCTTCCATTCGCAATGCTGGCATTCATATTCTGTTATCTGCCACTGTTTGGATGGAGATACGCATTCTTCGATTATTCTGCAGGTGGAACTCTTTCAGCAGATAATTTTGTAGGTTTTAAATGGTTTAAGTATCTTTTTAACAATGCCGCAACGAGAAGAGATATCGTGAGAGTTCTTCGTAATACTCTGGTAATGAGTGGACTTGGAATTGCAACAAGCTGGGTTCCGATGGTATTCGCGATCTTTATTTCGGAGATTAAGTGTACATGGTTCAGAAAGTTTGTACAGACATTTACAACCATTCCTAACTTCATAAGCTGGGTTTTAGTATACGCTATAGCTTATGCAATCTTCTCAACAGATGGTTTCTTAAACGGATTCCTCACGATGATTACAGGTTCTAATCACGCAACCAACTATCTGATGGGTGATAACGGAACATGGTTCAAGATGCTTGCATGGGGCATGTGGAAGGGAACAGGCTGGAGCGCAATCATTTACATAGCAGCTATCTCCGGTATCGATGTACAGCTCTATGAGGCTGCTACGGTCGATGGCGCCGGACGTTTCCAGAAGATGTGGTACATAACACTTCCAGGACTTCTTCCTACATACTGTGTACTTCTTCTTATGGCTGTTGCCGGAATCCTCAGCAATGGTATGGATCAGTACCTTGTATTCGAGACAGCTAACAACTCAGGAACTATAGAAGTACTTGATCTCTATGTATATAAGCTGGGTATCAGCGGAGGACTCATACCTCTCTCAACTGTTGTAGGTATGGTTAAGACTATTGTCAGTGTAATCTTGCTCTTTGTAGCTAACGGAATTTCAAAAGCTATCCGTGGCGAGAGTATTGTATAGGAGGTGGGAACATGGCTAAGACAAAGCAGGAAAGGCTTGATGAGAGAGCCGAGAAGGCCTATTACAAAAAACATAAAAAGCAGTACAAATTAAAACCATCAGACATTGTATTCAATATATTAAACTACCTGTTTTTCGGATTGTTTACATTGTCATGCTTTTTCCCATTCTACTACCTGTTCATCAATACGATTTCATCAAATGATCTGGTACGTGCGGGAAAAATCAACTTTTATCCGGTAGGAATCAATTTCCACAACTATGCTGCGATGCTTCAGGTTAATGACCTTGGAAATGCATTTCTTGTATCGGTTTCAAGAACACTTATAGGAACATTCCTCATGGTGCTTGCCTCAGCTCTTGCAGGATACCTTGTTACTAAGCAGGAGATGTGGCACAGAAAGCTATGGTACAGATTCCTCGTTATTACAATGTACTTTAATGCAGGTATCATTCCTGTATATCTGAACTTCCTCATGCTGGGACTTACGGATAACTACCTTGTATATATTCTTCCGGGAATTGTGGCACCGTATAACATAATTCTTGTCAAGACATACATTGAATCAATTCCGGCGGAGCTTGAGGAGAGCGCATATATTGATGGTGCGGGATTTATGACCGTATTCAGAAGGATTGTATTTCCGCTGTGTAAGCCGATACTTGCCACAATCACAATCTTCGGTGCTGTAGGTCACTGGAATTCGTTTACCGATTCACTTATCTACATGCAGAACAGTCCTAAGCTCTATACACTGCAGCACAGATTGTATGTATACCTCAACTCCTCAAGTAACCTTGACAGTATTATGAATAACACAACAGCGGCAACAGCGGCAATGCAGCAGCAGATGAACATGAAGGTAATCAAGTATACGGTATCAATGGTAACAATCATACCTATTCTTCTGGTATATCCGTTCCTTCAGAGATACTTTGAAAAAGGTATTATGTTAGGTGCGGTTAAGGGTTAAGGCGTTAATTATTAACAAATGATTGCTTTAGTGTATGAAAATAGATAAAATACAAAAGCAGGTCAATAAAAAAAGGAGGACAAATACGTGAGAAAATCCAAATTATTAAAAAAGCTTACAGCCGTAACATTATCGGCTGCAATGGTGCTGTCGATGAGCGCGTGCTCAAAGAGCAACGGAGCCGGTACCGATAAGAAAGGGAACCCTATAACACTTACTGTATTCAGCCAGTTAGCTAACTACAATGGTGAACAGGTAGGGTGGTTTGCCAAGGAGATGTTAGACCGTTTCAATGTCAAGCTTAACATCATCCCTGATTCGGACGGAACCTTCGATACAAGAATGGAGTCCGGAAACTTAGGTGACATTGTTGTATTCGGAAGTGCAGGCAAGCAGTATAAGGCTGCTGTTGAGGCAGGTGCACTTCTTGACTGGAATGAGGACAATATGTTAAACGATTGTGCACCATACATAGCAGAGAATATGCAGGCTGCACTTGAGAAGAACAAGCAGATTAACTCAGACGGACTTGTACATGGTATTGGCCATGGAATAGCTACAAGCAGTGAGGATCATCAGGATTTCTTCTATACATGGGATTTAAGATGGGATCTTTACAAGGCACTTGATTACCCTGAGGTTAAGTCACTTGATGACCTTGCGGATTTACTTACGTCAATGCAGGCTCTCTGTCCTACAGATGACAAGGGTAACAAGACCTATGGGGTATCACTCTGGCCGGACTGGGATGGCAACATGGTAATGTATGTTAAGTCTATGGCAACAGCATGGTATGGCTATGATGAGCTTCATCTTGGCTTGTACGACAGTGATACAGGTGAGTTCCATGGTGCACTTGAGGAGAATGGTCCATATCTTGAGATGCTGAAGTTCTTTAACACACTTTATCAGAGAGGACTTCTCGACCCGGATTCAATGACTCAGACATACAATGAGATGATTGATAAGGTATTAAACGGTGGTGTATTCTTCTCAATCTTCAACTATGCAGGTTCACTTGCATACAACACAGAGGAGCACATTAAGGATGACAAGATGATGCTCACAATGAAGCCTGAAGATGCAACTCCTATTGTATATGGAATGGATACAGCCGGCGGCAACAGAATATGGTCTATTGGTTCTAAGACAGAGTATCCTGAGCTTTGCCTTGAGATTATCAACTGGCTGTGTACACCTGAGGGCAGAATGGTATCGGAGTATGGTCCTGAGGGAGTTACATGGTATTATGATGATGAGAAGAATACTAATTTCACAACACTTGGCGCAAGTGCAATCAGAGATGTAAATACCGTAATGCCTGATGATTTAGGTACATTCGGTGATGGACGCCAGCAGATTAACAATATCACATGGTCTCTTGATGCAAAGAACCCTGATTCTAACGGTGAGACCTACAACTGGCAGAACTGGAAGAGCAATCTTGCTGAGGCTTCATGCAGCGTTGAGCAGGATTGGAGAGACAAGACAAGTGCTGTCTCGGTTCAGGATTACCTTAACCACCACGCATACAAGGTAGCTCCGGCAACAACCTACACAGATGGTGTAAGAACAGATGAGCTTGAGGTTACATGGAATCAGGTTACTGACTGTATCGTAAAGGGAAGCTGGAATGCTATATATGCCTCCACGGATGCAGAGTACGAGTCAATCGTATCTAAAATGATTTCCGATGCTTATGAGTATGGATATGAGGAGTGCATTACCTGGAATGAGAATGAAGCAGCAATCCGTCATCAGCTTGAGGAAGAGGTTCGTGCTAAGGATGCCAAGTAAGGTTTCCTGAATTTGAACTTGATAGTAATGCATATCTAAAATGAAAAGGCTGTTGCACTAAGGTAGCACTTAGGTGCGGCAGCTTTTTCAATTATGAAACATGAAACAGTGACATTGGTTACTTGGAAAGGAGGCTTTACATGAAGTTTTTCAGCGTTGACAGCCCGCTCTATAAGTTCATATCAACATTCTGGGTAGTTGTGAAGCTGAATTTTTTCTGGTTATTATTTTCATTGCCCATTGTAACAATCGGGGCTTCGACCACGGCAGCATTCGCTGTTGGGCTTAAGATGGCTGATGGAAGTGAAGGGTATATATTCAAAGCTTTCTGGGCTGCGTTTAAGGAAAACTGGAAGAAGGGTATCCCGCTCGGACTATTAAATCTGCTGATAGCTTATGCGGCATATCTTGATTTTGAGCTTTTTGAAAAGCTTGAAGGCAATCCATTCATCTGCCTTGTGATGGGAATATTGGCGATAGCCATTGGAATAAGCGGTTTTATGTATTCCTATGCGCTGCTTGCGAGATATGAAAATTCTTTTATAAATACCATGAAAAATTCCTTTGAGATTTATACAAGGTACTTTGGACGCTCAATTGTGATGACGGCTATCGTTGCTCTTGAGGTTGTGGTCATGTTCTGGAATACAACTACAATGTATTTTATGATACTTATAGGGCCGGCCTGCATTATTTACACGATAAGTGCAGGTGCGTTATATATTTTTAAGGATATTGAACGAAAGGAGAAGGAAGGATAATGAGAAAATTATTTGGACGTGTGTGTGCGGTTGCCACGGCAGCGGTAATGATGGCAGGAACGGTTATGGCACAGCTTCCGGTGGGTGTATATGCTTCGGATGATAAGGGGCTTGTCGCGGCAGCCACACAGCAGCCTTTCCGTGTGCTTACGGCACAGGAGATGGTTGAGGAGATGGGAGCCGGATGGAATCTTGGAAATACCATGGACGGACATACCGGGTTTACTCCTAATGAGACGCTCTGGCAGCATGTTGAGACAACAAAGCAGGTCATAAAGACCGTACATGATAACGGCTTTAATACTGTGAGGATTCCTGTTACATGGGGAACAATGATTGATGACGAGAACGGCTATGCAGTCAATGACAAATGGATAAGCCGTGTTCAGGACATCGTAGATTACTGCATTGAGCAGGATATGTATGTGATTGTCAACATCCATCATGATGGAGCAGAGCAGACAGGCTGGCTTCGGATTGCTTCGGATGACTTTGATTCCGTCAAGGAAAAATACAAGGCGGTCTGGAAGCAGATTGCAAAGAGGTTCAAGGACTATGATGAACACCTTATATTCGAGTCGATGAATGAGGTGACAGGTCCGGGGAACAACATTCAGTTCGATATGGACAGGGTAATGGAGCTTAATCAGGTGTTCGTTGACACTGTAAGAGGAACAGGCTCAAATAATGCATACAGATGGCTGTCTGTTCCGGGAAGATACACGAACATAACCAATACAACGCAGTATGATTTCAGACTTCCGGAGGATACTGTCGAGAACAGGCTGTTCCTGTCAGTTCACTATTATAACTGGCTGTTCGGACTTGCTGAGAACACAACCTACACAGAATGGACGAAGGATATGACCGATGAGCTTATTGCCGAATTTGCACAGCTTGAGAAGTTCACATCACAGGGGGTTCCTGTAATAGTGGGTGAGTATGGTGCGATTGATAAGAGAAATGAGGCGGACAGGGCATACCATTATGAGGTTGTCAACAGGATATGCAGCACAGGCATGATTGTGGCATGCTATTGGGATAACGGAGAGTATGATCTTACAAAGGAGCCTACGGACTATAATTTCACCCTTATCGACAGGGAAAAATGTGAGCCTGTATATCCGGATCTGATTGCAGCTATACTCAGAGGAAAATATCTTGAAGGACCTGCCGACTGCTCAGACTTATCGAAGGGTACACAGATAGTTCCTATCACTGATTTCCAGATGGAGAAGGATGGGCTGTGCATCGAGGTCGGTGCACTTTACGAGACCTCAGTAAAGAATATTTTACCTGAGGATACGAACGATATTGTACTCTGGAAAACAGATGATCCTTCTGTTGCCACGGTATATGATGGACGTATCCGCGCGCGCGGGATAGGAACGACAACGATCACTGCGTACAGCCAGAAGGATGGCATAAGCAAGAGTATGACCGTAACTGTCATTGCCGGAAAGGGCGCGGAGGATATTGAGCTCTCCGTTCCTGAGCAGCTTGAACTCAATGCCGATTCGTATACATATATCGGTGCACAGACAAATGACGCAAAAGAGTATTTTACCTACCGTTCCTCAAATGAGGACGTAGTGACCGTATCGCGGACAGGCAAGGTGCTTGCAAAGACGGACGGTGTTGCCTATGTGACAACAACCGCCTCGACAGGAAAGAGTGCTGTTACGCGTGTGGTTGTCGGACACAAGGCGGGTGCCAATGAGATATCGCTTGCGGTAAATGTATATTATAACGATAATGACAACTCATATTTTTCCAATGAATACGGCAGGCCGATAACAGTAAACGGTGACGGCACATACACGCTTACCTTCAACTGTGACGAGGATTTATCCGATGATGCGGCAAAGGCCGGCGTTGACAGCTTAAGCCACATGACGGCAATCTATATCAAAGACCATGATGTTACACTTGGAGAGGCTAAGAAGTCCAAGCTTTCGGCATGTAATATAATGTATGATAAGATTGTTGTGGACGGAACAGAGCTTACCATCACACAGACGGAGCCTAAGAGTGCACTCAAGTCCTCGGGGATATTCGATACCAATGACCCAATCAACTCATGGGATGGTTCCATGGTTGAAGAGGTTGTCGTAAAGAAGCATGTAGCTGATTTCAAGGATATTGAGAATCCTAAGACTATTGAGATAACCTTCACTTTATCCGGAATGGAATTCGAGGGTGCAGGTGAAGAGAATGCTGCAGAGGATGTCGCAATCGAGAGCATGGAGCTTGAGGTGGTAGACAATGCGGATGGCACATACTCTATAATTGCCAAGGTTACTCCTGAGAACGCGACGGAAAAGATATATTTTGCGTCCGAGGATGAGTCTGTTGCCGCAATATCACAGCCGCTTGCAGCAGTTGAGAACGGAAAGGCACAGGTGCTTGCGAATGCATTTAAAATAGGCGGTACCAAGATTACAGCGTATGCTGAAGGCATGGCGACAGCGGAGATTCTTCTTGGCGTGTCAGGTATTACACCGGCTGAGTCGGAGGCTGCTTCGGTCGGCGATATTATTCCTGCTCCTGAGGTGGATATAAGCCATGAGACCGATGAACAGCCGACAGAGCCGCAAAGTGAGACTGAGAGCACAACACCTGAGGAGACACAGACAAGTTTAGAGGCGGATAATAGATCTGAGCCGGGACAGCAGACGTCTGCAGCTTCCTCGGGGGCAACCTTGAGCACAGGGGCAGCGGTGGCAATAATTGTCGGAGTTGTGCTTGTGGCGGGCATTGTGGTGGTTATATTACTTAAGCCTAAGAAAGATAAAACGACAGAAAAATAAAATATCATAAATTTAAAATGACAGTAACATAACAGTGAAATAAAACAATAGTAAAATAAAACAATAGTAAAATAAAACATAGTAAAATAAAACAGCGAAAAAGAGGCTGTTGTGAAAACTGAGTATATCCGGCATTTTTCTGCGATGAATACAGACAGGTATTTATGGCAGACAGTGCCGGATATTGTGATATGTGTTGCTTACTGACATTGTGATAAGTGCCGTTTCCTTGACATTATCATCGGTATATTTTATAATATTTTTACAAAATTTTACTGGGGGAAGACATGGAAACAGTTCTTATTGCAGATGATGAAAAGAATATTAGGGAAGGTATTAAATGCATAATAGACTGGGAAGAGTTAGGTTTCAAGGTCTGTGGAGAGGCAGCCAACGGTGAGGAGGCTTTAAAGCAGATATATGAGCTTCATCCCAGTCTTGTTCTTTTAGATATCAAGATGCCTAAGCTCACAGGACTTGAGGTGGTGGAGAATGCCAGAGAGCATGGGTATAACGGAAAATTTATAATTCTAAGCGGTTTTTCTGATTTTAAATTTGCCCAGACAGCGATAAGACTTGGTGTGGAGAATTACATTACCAAGCCTATTGACGAGGACGAGCTTTCGGAGGCGGTAGTACGTATCGGTGAGCAGATAAAGGCGGAGAAGGAGAACGTGTCACATAATGAGCACTACAGAAAGAAGGCTAAGAAGGAGCTTCTGCATGATCTTGTGAGAAATCAGGTCGACAAGGATATGTTCTCGGCAAAGGAGCTTGGACTTGAAGCTTCGGTATATCAGGTTGTGCTATATGAGAACTTTGATATTGAAAAAGGTGTTAATATGCCTTATCAGTTCTCTGAACTTTTGAAGGTAACTAACAATGGCGGACAGTCATTTGAACATTTCATGGATGATGAATACAACGTCATAATACTGAAGGGAAGCTTTGCAATAGAGAAGTTCGAACGGTTCATCGAACACTATGAGAGTACACCGCCGCAGAAGGGAAGTCCTATGGATACCCTTTTTATAGCATACGGACGTCCTGTCAATGAGCTTTTTGATGTACATATATCGTATTCGGATGCGTATGCGCTTATAAAGAGGCGTTTCTTCTGCACGGAGGGACAGCACACGCTTGGCTTTGAGGAGCTTCCGCATGTCCGGGAGGCATTAGAGACACTTGATAAGACGAGAATAACAGATTATTGTACCAGGATAACGGATTACATACAGGCATTCTCAAGGCGCAAGGTCGCTGAGGTTCTGTTCAGCATTGAGGAATACTTATATAATGTTGATGCACCGATTGGTCAGGTCAAGTTGTTCCTGACTGATTTATTTTTGCAGGTCAAGGAAAATATAAACAGAATATACAGCAACAACAATTTTACATTCCCACAGAACTCGGAGATTATAGAGTACATATCATCGCGGCTGTACATGTATGACATAATAGAGTACATCTCAAAGCAGCTTGACATGCTTATGGGAAGCATGGGAAGTTCATCGAGGGAGAGTGTCCTTGACGATGTCCTGCACTATATAGACCACAATTATGCCACCAACATCAAGCTGGAGGTCATTGCATCGCTGTTCGGTTATAATAGCGCTTACCTTGGGAAGATATTTAACAAGACCGTCGGTGAGAGCTTTAACTCCTATGTCGACAAAGTCCGAATTGACCATGCCATAGAGCTTCTGATGGATAACAAGCTCAAGGTATATGAGATTGCGGAGCGCATAGGCTACAAGAATGTGGACTATTTCCACAAGAAGTTCAAGAAGTACATCGGGGTCAGCCCGGCGGAGTACCGCAATAAGAAGAGCGAGGAATGATTGACAGGGCGTGTTGGGACAGGGGTCAGACACCGTGTCCCAGTCCTGGGACATGGTGTCTGACCCCTGTCCCAACACGCCCCTGTCCCAAGTTAGCGTACCGCCTTCTTAAGGTTGACTGCCAGCTCATAAGGAATTTTTAAATTTCCCCTTCCTATGCCGAGTCTGATATCGGGCTTGTTGGCGCCGTGGAAGTCGCTTCCGCCGGATATGAGAAGTCCGCACTCACCGGCAATGCGCCTGATGGTTGTCTCATCACCGCTTCGGTATGTTGAGTAGATACCCTCAATTCCGTTAAGACCGTGGCGCTTGAGATATCGGCAGAGCTTCATAAGCTCACTGTCGGACATCTTGTAGAGAATAGGGTGCGCGAGCACGGCAACACCGCATGCTTCGTGTATCAGCTCAACAGCTCTTGCCGGGTCCGGCATCTGTCTTGATACATAAAAAGGCTTGCCTTCGCCGAGATATCTGTCGAACGCCTCATTGGTGCTTGATACATAGCCCTTGTTGACCATATAGCGCGCAAAATGTGCTCTTGTAAGTACAGTGTCATCACCAAACATATCGCGCATTGCTTCAAGGGAGACAGACATTCCGGATTCGTTCATCAGCTCAATGAGCTTGTCATTTCTGCCATCGCGGTTGTCGCGGTATCCGGCTATCTCAGACAGAAAATGTTCGTTGGTGTAATCAATATACAAGCCGACAATGTGGACTTCCTTGTCCTTAATATATGTGCTGTTATATTTCGTGCTTATCTCTATTCCGGGAATAAGCTCAATTCCTGCTTCATCCGCGGCGGCGGTTGCCTCTTTTACGCCCGCAACTGTGTCATGGTCGGTGAGGGCGAATGCCTTTAATCCAATCCTCTTAGCTTCGGCGACCAGCTCCGAAGGGGTGAATGTGCCATCCGAAGCGGTCGAATGTACATGTAAATCTGTGAGTTCCATAAAACTAAATCTCCTTTTTGATATCTTAAAATCTAATTATGATACAAACTATTGTACAAATAATACCACATTTTCGATTGTTTTAAAATATAGTTCTTGAAAATTCCACATTTTACGTTATAATATATCCTAAGTATGCCATTTTGGGTGAAGCCGGGCAAGACGGCTTGGAAAGGATTTATAAAAATGATTAGTGCTAATAATGTAACATTACGAATCGGTAAGAAGGCTCTTTTTGAGGATGTAAATATCAAGTTTACACCGGGAAACTGCTATGGTCTTATTGGTGCCAATGGTGCAGGAAAATCTACATTCTTAAAGATTTTGTCCGGACAGCTTGAACCTTCTAAGGGTGACGTGACGATTTCTCCGGGTGAGAGATTATCCTTCTTAGAGCAGGACCACTTCAAGTACGATGCATATAATGTACTTGATACGGTTATCATGGGAAATGAGCGCCTTTACCAGATTATGAAGGAGAAGGAAGCCATCTATGCTAAGGAGGACTTCACTGAGGAGGACGGAATTAAGGCAAGTGAGCTTGAAGGTGAGTTCGCCACAATGAACGGCTGGGAGGCTGAGAGCGATGCAGCCACTCTTTTAAACGGTCTTGGCATTGATACAGAGCTTCATTACAAGCAGATGAGTGAGCTCAACGGCAGTGAGAAGGTGAAGGTTCTCCTTGCAAAGGCACTGTTCGGTAATCCGGACATCCTGCTTCTTGACGAGCCTACCAACCATCTTGACCTTGACGCTATAGCATGGCTTGAGGAGTTCTTAATCAATTTTGAGAATACGGTTATCGTGGTATCCCATGACCGTTATTTCCTCAATAAGGTATGTACACAGATTGCAGATATAGATTATTCGAAGATTCAGCTCTATGCAGGTAACTATGACTTCTGGTATGAGTCCAGCCAGCTTATGGTTAAGCAGATGAAGGAAGCTAACAAGAAGAAGGAGGAGAAGATTAAGGAGTTACAGGAGTTCATCCAGAGATTCTCCGCCAACGCTTCCAAGTCCAAGCAGGCTACCTCACGTAAGAGAGCTCTTGAGAAGATTGAGCTTGATGACATCAGACCATCGAGCAGAAAGTATCCATACATTGATTTCCGTCCGGCAAGAGAGATTGGAAATGAGGTTCTCACAGTGACCAATCTTTCAAAGACTGTTGATGGTGTAAAGGTTCTTGACAATGTATCATTTATCGTTGGCAGGGAGGATAAGATAGCACTTGTAGGAAGCGATGAGCTTGCAAAGACGACACTCTTTAAGATTCTTGCAGGCGAGCTTGAGCCGGATGAGGGAAGCTATAAGTGGGGCATAACCACAAGTACAGCTTATTTCCCTAAGGATAACACGAAGGATTTTGACTGCGACGATACGATCGTTGAGTGGCTTATGCAGTTCTCACCTGAGAAGGATGTGACCTATGTAAGAGGCTTCCTTGGAAGAATGTTGTTCGCAGGTGATGACGGTGTCAAGAAGGTTAAGGTGCTGTCCGGTGGTGAGAAGGTAAGAGTTATGCTCTCTAAGATGATGATTATGGGCGCTAATGTGCTTTTGCTTGACCAGCCTACCAACCACCTTGACATGGAGTCCATCACAGCGCTCAACAACGGACTTATCAAGTTTCCGGGTGCAATGATTTTCGCTTCGCATGACCACCAGTTCGTACAGACTACAGCGAACCGTATTATGGAGTTTGTCGGTGGCAGGATGATTGACAAGATAACAACCTACGATGAGTATCTTGAGAGCGATGAGATGGCGCGTAAGAGACAGGGATTTGTTGCACTTACAGAGGAGCAGCTTGAGGAGAATGATGCAGATACTGCAGAGTAATTTCTATTATGTTTTTACGGGAGATTATGCAGGAGACTGCGCGCACTCAGAAATGAGGTATAACATGAATGACTTGAATCTGACAGACAAGGTAATTAACTCGATGATAGAATACAATCGTGGCGATGCAAGGCGTATACAGCATGCCATGAAGGTATATGAATTTGCGGCTCTTATGGGACGTATGGAAGGAATATCCGAAAAGGAACAGCAGGTACTTGAGATTGCGGCTGTGCTCCACGATATAGGAATACACATCTGTGAGCAGAAGTATGGCAATTGTGATGGGCGCAATCAGGAGCTTGAGGGACCGGCGGTTGCCAAGGCTATACTTGAGAACATAATGGGCTCGGAGGCCGATGAAGCGTTCGTCGGAAGAGTGTGTTATCTGATTGGACATCACCACACCTATGCAGGTGTTACAGGCATGGATTACCAGCTTCTGATAGAGGCAGATTTTCTTGTGAATGCTTTTGAGGATGGACTTCCTGAGGAGAATATAAGAAATGTGAGAGCGAATATATTTAAGTCGGAGGCAGGAAAGAAGCTTCTTGATGAGATGTTTGCACTGTAAACATCTGCCTGTATAGCGAGAGCTGCGTGGCAGTAGAAGATTATAAACATGACAAATCATAAAATCCGGCATGAATCGTACAGTCTGTTTTGTATCAGGACTGATATGATTTATGTCGGATTTTTATAGTATTCCTGAGTAAAAATGATGTTGGGGTCAAAACATGCCAACTTAATTTACGAGTGTATAACGTATTAT
>ENA-ORNR01000466-ORNR01000466.1-human-gut-metagenome-genome-assembly--contig:-NODE-466-length-39164-cov-8.056918_pt1 | contig 39164 bp, 28 predicted proteins | sample MGYA00242114_ERZ509020 | MGnify/ENA primary metagenome ERZ509020 (study PRJEB26280, sample SAMEA2338758) | human gut metagenome | biome: human gut; feature: human-associated habitat; material: faeces...
TAAGCTTCTCCCAAAAGTCGTGATATGCATAAATATAATACGTTATACACGCTAATTTTACAGCACATGTTTTGATCCCAACATCAAATATATCAGACAAATGTAGAATTTATATAGTGTGATGAATATATTCAGGAGGGGCATATATAATGGGAGTTTATTTGAATCCGGGTAATGATAGCTTCAGAAAAATGGTTAATTCAGATATATATGTTGACAAAACGGGGCTGATTGACTACACGAACAAGGTTATCAATACAATGCAGCAATATATATGTGTCAGCCGTCCGCGCCGTTTTGGTAAGTCCATGGCGGCAGGAATGCTTGCGGCATATTACAGCAGTGCTTGTGATTCAAGTGAACTTTTCTCAAAGTTCGAGATAGCACATTGTGAAAGCTTTGACAGGTATCTTAATAAATACAATGTAATATCAGTCAATATGCAGGAGTTTTTAAGCCAGTGTACCTGCATTGATGATATGATAAAGCTTCTGGAAAGAAGTGTTCTATGGGAATTGCTGGATGTATATAGTGATGTCCGCTATTTTGACAACACGAATCTTGCGCGGTCTATGCAGGATATCTATACGGAAAAGAAATGTCCTTTTATCGTTATTATCGATGAATGGGACTGTATTTTCAGGGAGTACAAGACGGATAAGGCGGCACAGGAAAAGTACCTTGACTTTTTGAGAAGCTTTTTGAAGGATAAGGTATATATACATCTTGCGTACATGACAGGGATACTTCCTATAAAAAAATATGGTACACATTCAGCGCTCAACATGTTCGATGAGTTTTCCATGATTGACCCGGGTCCATTGGCAAAGTATGTGGGGTTTACCGGGGAAGAGGTGTCAGAGCTGTGTGGACGCTACGGCATGGACATGGAGGAGGTGAAGAGCTGGTATGACGGATATTTTTTTGAACCGGATATCAGTGTGTACAGTCCGCGTTCGGTGGTAAGCTGCATGAGGTTCGGAAGGATTGGAAATTACTGGAATCAGACAGAGACATTCGAGGCGCTTAAGTGCTATATTGATATGAATTTTTCGGGACTGAGGGATGATATTCTTAGTATGATGGCAGGCGAAAAAGCTGCAGTCAATACAGGAAGCTTTACAAATGATATGTCAACTTTCAGAACGGAGGATGACGTGCTCACGCTGCTGATACATCTGGGGTATCTTGGATATGATTATGAGAATAAGTGCGTTTTTATACCAAATAATGAAATCCGCGCTGAGTATGTCAATGCGGTATCGGTTTCCGACTGGGGAGAGGTCTCAAGGGCACTTAAAAATTCAGCGGATATATTGAATGCAATATGGCAGAGAAGGGAACAGCGTGTTGCTGATGGAATAAAGGAGGCTCACTTTGAGACATCGCATATACAGTACAATGATGAAAATGCGTTGAGCTATACCATATCGCTGGCACTTTATGCCGCAAGAAATTTTTACACGGTATACAGAGAGTTTCCGGGTGGAAAGGGCTTTGCCGATATGGTTTACATTCCAAAGAAAAAGTTCAGCGATAAGCCGGCACTTGTGGTAGAGCTAAAGTGGGATAAGGACGCGCGCGGAGCGATTGAACAGATAAAGAACAAGGAGTACTGTAAATCTTTTGATGAATACAAGGGCAATATTTTACTTGTTGGTATTAACTATAGTTTAAAGACAAAAGAACATGAATGTATTATAGAGGAGTACACAAAATGACAGCTTCCAATATTAAGATAGACAGGCAGAGGGTGATTGACACATTTGCGGCATACGTTAAGAATTACAACAGCGAGGACACCAAGGTTAAGTTAAAGATTGAACACACCTACCGTGTGGCAGGGCTGTGCCAGCTCATAGGACAGTCCATAGGGCTTAAGGGTGCAGACCTTGACATCGCGTGGCTTACAGGAATGCTCCACGATGTCGGAAGATTTGAGCAGTTGAGGCGCTACAACACGTTCTATGATGACAAGTCGGTCAACCACGCACATCTTGGCTGTGAGATACTGTTTGAGGAGGGAAGGATAAGAGATTATCTTGACGATGACAGTGAGGATGAGCTTATAAGGAGGGCGATATACCATCACAGCGACTACCGCATACCGCAGGATTTTGATGAGCGCACCACGATGTACTGTAACATACTGCGCGACGCAGATAAGGTTGACATATTGAAAGTCAACTGTGATTTTCCGCTTGAGGAGATATACAATGCCACAACTAAGGAGATAAGGAACGGAGAGATAACAGACGCGGTGCTGAAGGCGTTCTCAGAGAGACATACGATACTAAGGTCACTTAAAAAGACGGCTGTCGACAATGTGCCAGGGCATATTTCACTGGTATTTGAGCTTGTATATGATGAGAGTCTCAGGCAGGCTGTGAAGCAGGGGTATCTTGACAAGATGCTTGCCTTTGAATCCGATAACCCGGATACACAGAGGAAGATGAAGGAAGTTAACAGGATAATGAAGGAATATATATCAGAGAGATTATAGTTTGACTGCCGGTTATGTGTGGATATAACGGAGGTATTGCAGCTATAGCAGAGCTTTATGCCTGCTGTACATAGTCCATGGAATAAAGGCGGGTATGGAAGGCATAAAAACCTCCCATTATCGATAAGCAAGCGGCTTATGGTAATGGGAGGTTTTTTAATTAGCTCCGGATATAATTTTCAAATATCTAAAATATTTAGTATTACTTTCCGAGCTGCATATCGTTGTTACCTGAATCAGATGTGAAGATCTCAAGCATGTTGATAGGATCATTGTAATCTGCTAACCAACCCTCACGGCACATACCGGAGTAGTTACCTGACTTACGGTCTGCAAGGAATACATTCCAGTCCTCCTGCTTTATTGTAACCTCGATACCAAGGATTGAGAGGTCTGCCTGGATTGACTCAGCAATTGCAACGTGGCTTGTGGATGTGTTTGTAAGATACTCGAAGCCAAGAGCAGGGCTGATTGCATATGAACATAGCCGGAATATTAATTTAAATACAAAACGCACCCATAAGGATGCGTCTTGCTAAATAAAAAGTATGAAGGATGAAAGTGGGCCATATAACATTCAAAATGCCGATAATGTAAATATAATATATCGACTGAAATTATCAGATAATAACTGTATAAATAAACTACAAATGTGATTATATAGGTTGGTGCAGGACTAATGTCAAGTACTTTATTTATTTTTTATTGAAAAATATATATTGTGATAATTTTAAATCTGAATCATTAAGCCACAATTTGCTTTTTTATCCGTAATTATATGAGAATAGCTTGTATTGTAGCTTGCCGTGGTGTTATTATAATGATGTTGGGGGCAAAACATGCCAACTTAATTTACGAGTGTATAACATATTATATTTATGCATATCAGCTCCGTTGTACGAAGCAAGATGTTCTAAGAACTCTGATATAGGCTTTCTATACGTCCGCCACCGAAGCAGGCATACATCCTTGTATGCATTGCTTCTGAACCGGCATCCGTGCCGGTTCTGGCTAGTATGTGAACAGAGTTCTAAGAACATCTAAGCTTCTTCCAAAAGTCGTGATATGCATAAATATAATATGTTATACATGCTAAGTTTATAGCACATGTTTTGACCCCAACATCATTATAATTATATTTATATCTGAAATGGAGAAAACTTATGAATCTTATAGATATTGTGGGACCGGTGATGGTAGGACCGTCAAGTTCACATACTGCGGGAGCTGTGAGGATAGGGCTTATTTCCAGAAGGCTCTTAGGCGAGCCTGTAGCTGAAGCCAGAATTTATATGCATGGCTCCTTTGCGGCTACCGGAAAAGGGCATGGAACAGACAGAGCGCTTGTCGCCGGACTTTTAGGCATGCAGGTTGACGATGAGAGAATACCGATGAGCTTTAAATACGCTGCAGATAGAAATATGGCATATTCTTTTCATGCCATAGAGCTGGTGGAGGCACACCCTAATTCAGTTAAGCTTGAGCTTACGGGTATTGCGGGGAAGCAGCTTGAGATAGTTGCGGCATCCGTAGGAGGAGGTCAGATTCAGATATGTGAGATTGATGGACTTACCGCCAATTTCGCCGGAAATTATCCGACGCTGGTTGTGCATAATCAGGATCAGCCGGGGCATGTTATGTGTGTGACAACACTTCTTGCACACAGGTCAATAAATATAGCTACCATGCAGCTTTTCAGAGATGCGAGAGGAGGGTATGCTGTCATGGTTGTTGAATGTGATCAGGAGATACCGGATGAGGCTATTGACTGGCTCAGACGTCAGGAGGGTATCATAAAGGTAACTTATTTGAGCAGAACAGGTATGGAGGAATGTGATGTATAGATCGTTGGCTGAGATTGTTGAGGCGGAGAAGATGTCGGGAAAGAGCTTCTGGCAGGTTGTGCTGGAGGACGATATAAAGGAGCAGGGGATTACCTTCAATGAAGGCTTTGCACAGATGAAGGATATGTACCTTGCGATGAAGCATGCGGATAAGACGTATGATGATAAACTACGTTCGGCAAGCGGAATGGTGGGAACAGATGGCGGAAGACTTGAAAAGGCAAGGCTTGCGGGAGAAAGTATATGCGGTGATTTCATAATGAAGGTTCTCGAAAAAGCCGTCAAGATGGGAGAATCTAACGCATGCATGAAGAGGATAGTAGCAGCTCCTACTGCAGGCTCCTGCGGCGTTATTCCCGCTGTGCTTATTTCTATGGAAGAGGAATATGGATACTCGGAGGATGAGATAACCAAGGGGCTTATTGCAGCGGCAGGTATCGGTGGCGTGATAGCGCAGAGGGCGTTTCTTGCGGGGGCGGCAGGAGGCTGTCAGGCAGAAATCGGTTCTGCCTCAGCGATGGCTGCAGGAGCTGCGGTATGTCTTAGAGGCGGAGACGGACAGCAGATTATACAGGCTGCTGCCATGGCACTTAAGAATCTTTTAGGACTTGCATGTGACCCGGTCGGAGGTCTTGTGGAGGTTCCCTGCGTGAAGAGAAATACGATAGGTGCTGTAGGTGCGCTTACTGCGGCTGATATGGCTCTTGCCGGCGTGTACAGCAGAATTGTACCTGATGAAGTGATAGATGCAATGAGAAATATAGGCATAGCGATGCCGGCATGTATAAAGGAAACCGGAAGCGGCGGACTGGCTGTGACACCATGTGCGAGGAGCATGATGCAGGAGCTTGAAAAGAAAGAAACTGTTGCGGAGAATTGTTGAAAAGCTTGTAAGGGCAGCAGATGGGGGCTTCTAAGCCTGCGTGGCTCTGTGCATGAATCCGGCTGTATATTTTATAAAAGAAAATGGCTCGCAATACCTTAATCAGTATGCAGACGGATGAGATATTGCGGGCTTTTTTTCTTCTGTCATAATGTTAAGGCACAATGTAATAACTTTAACAAAAAAGTAACAATAATTAACTTTAGTGTAACAAATTTTAAAACAAATGTAACATATATTTGTAAAGTATGTGATAACATATATTTATGAAGGGCTTAGAATGAAGGAGCCTTTATTTAACACAGATAAAGGGGCAGCAGGGGTATGGTCTTTTCCAGTCTTGAATTTATTTTTCGTTTTTTACCTATTTTCTTTTTGGCTTATTTTGCAACACCGGCAAGGTACAGAAATATTGTGCTGGTGGTCGGAAGTCTTGTATTTTATGCGGTTGGTGAGCCGGTGTATATATTTCTTATGATGGCGTCAATTCTTTTAAATTATGTATTGGCGATAGGAATATCCGATAGCAGGGGACATGGACGTGCGGGCATGCTCCTTGCTGTTGGTCTTGCGGTTGACCTTGGACTGCTTTTCTTTTTTAAGTATCTTAACTTTTTTGTTGAAAATATATGTGTTGTAACCGGCTTTAAGGCACCCACAATCGATGTGGCGCTGCCGCTCGGAATAAGCTTTTACACCTTCCAGATTATGTCATATATAATAGATGTATACAGAAAAAAGTATCCTGCAGGCAGGAATCTGATAGAAGTAGCTGCATATATAAGCATGTTTCCACAGCTCATCGCCGGACCTATCGTGACCTTCGACGAGGTACAGCCGAGGTTGAGGGAGAGAAAAATAAGTCCTGCAAATATTGAAAATGGACTGCTGCTTTTTGTGGTTGGGCTTGTATATAAGGTTATGCTGGCAAATCAGATAGCGGCGTTATGGAATGATGTCATGGTGGCCGGCGTGATGGGAATTAATACGGCAACGGCATGGCTTGGCGCGTGGGGATACTCGATGCAGATATATTTTGATTTTCTTGGCTATTCGCTTATGGCGATAGGTCTGGGGTATATGCTGGGCTTCAGGTTCCCTAAGAATTTTTCCAATCCGTACTGCGCGGTATCTGTCACGGATTTCTGGCGCAGATGGCATATAACCCTTGGAAGATGGTTCCGCGAATATGTCTACATTCCGCTGGGAGGAAATAAAAAAGGAAAGTTTAGACTTGTTATCAATACCTTCATTGTATGGTTTCTCACAGGTCTGTGGCATGGCGCGGCATGGAATTTTATTATATGGGGAATGTTTTTCTTCATTCTTATGATGCTTGAAAAGTTCATTTACCTGAGGTTTTTGGAAAAGCATCCGATAATAGGGCATCTGTATATGCTCATTATAATTCCGGTATCATGGGTTATATTTAATATCAGCAATCTTGGTGAGCTTAAATTGTATCTGCTCAGAATGTTCGGAAATCATGCTGTATCCGGTGTGCCGCTCGGCGGCATGGAGAAATTCGTCAGTCTTTTTGGAAAATACTGGTGGATGCTGGCAATATGCATGGTGTGTGCAACACCGCTCCCAATGAGGCTTATAAGCAGGTACAAAAACAATATTTTTTTGAAGATACTTTTTGTATTTCTGTTCTGGATATGCGTATATCTGCTATCAGTACAAAAAAGCAATCCTTTTTTGTATTTCAGATTTTAAAATATCAGTATTGTACTTAAGGAGGTGCGTCCTACGGCAGCTAAATTTATTAAACAATGTTCTTTTACATGGATGCTGATTTTATCGGCAGTCATGATATATATAGTCAGTTTTGCGGGCGTTAAAAGCGGTAAGCTTAAGAATGATATTTCATGGACACGGCCTATTTTTGTGGCTCTTTTTAACGATGATGTGAATGATGGCTGCACGGAGAAAGCCAATACTCCGGTTGAAGTGGTTATAAAGGATGGAAAGCTTGATAAAACACCGGCTTCCGGTACGACAACAGCCGATGGGAATGGCGGGACGGAGACAATTGATAAGGATGACTGCACAGAGCCGGTGACTGATGTGACGGATAAGGAGACAGAGGCAGGAAGCGGAGAGGCTGCTATAGGGGATAAGAATGGTAATGATAGTGAATACGGCACTGACAGTGCATATTCTGGGAAGGCAGAGCTCGTCAAGGTTGATATGCGCCACGCAAGGTCGAGATATTACAGTGATTTTGACACTATAGCACTCACCTCTGAGCTTGATTATATAAAGGTGGACAGTGATTATTTTTCAAATGCCTGTTTTATCGGCGATTCACGAATGGAGGGGCTGTATTTTTACGGCGATTTAAAGGAAGCGGATTTTTTGTATAAGCCGGGAGCCACCGTGTATGACATAATGAATATAAAGCTGTCCATGAACGGAGGTGGAAGCTGCCTGTTGACGGATGTGCTTTCCGGGAAGCAGTATTCACATATATATATGATGGTCGGAGTGAATGAGCTTGGTGACAGGACTCCGGATGAATATGCGAAAGCTTATTCAAATGATATAGAGACTATAAGACAGCTTCAGCCGGATGCAGTCATATTCATAATAGGCATGATGCATGTGACAACACAGTATTCCAATTCAAGTGATGTGTTTAACAACGATAATATAGATGCCAGAAATACGGCTGCTGCCTCTATTGCCAACGGCAGGGATATCTTCTATCTTGATATGAACGAGTGCGTGGATGACGGTGCGGGCGGAGTTATCGGGGACTACAGCTATGATGGTGTTCATCTGAAGGCTGAATATTATAAGCTGTGGACAGAATGGATGAAAGCACACGGCATTAAAAACTTAATAAAATGAAGCGGTTAACAAAAAAGGTGCATTTTATTTAATATTCAAAATTTTTTTATTGCGTATGGTTTACTTTTATTGTATAATGCATTAACAGAGCAAAGTGCAGAAAGCTTTGTCATGAATCAGCATAGGCTGATACAACTTTCAGGAGGTATAATTTTATGTCATACGTTGATGAAGTGCTTGCAAAAGTTAAGGAGAAGAACGCATCAGAGCCGGAATTCCTTCAGGCAGTAACAGAGGTTCTTGAATCACTCAGACCTGTTATTGATGCAAATGAGGAGCTTTATAAGAAGAATGCAATTCTTGAGAGAATCACTGAGCCGGATCGTCAGATTATGTTCCGTGTACCTTGGGTAGACGACAATGGACAGGTTCAGGTCAACAGAGGCTTCCGCGTACAGTTTAATAATGCCATTGGACCATACAAGGGCGGTTTAAGACTTCATCCTTCTGTTAACTTAGGTATCATCAAGTTCCTTGGTTTTGAGCAGGTATTCAAGAACTCTCTCACAACACTTCCTATCGGCGGTGGCAAGGGCGGTTCTGATTTCAACCCTAAGGGAAAGTCTGACAGAGAGATTATGGCATTCTGCCAGAGCTTCATGACAGAGCTTTATAAGTATATCGGTGCAGATGTGGATGTACCGGCAGGTGATATCGGCACAGGCGCAAGGGAAATCGGATTTATGTTTGGTCAGTATAAGAGAATCCGTGGCTGCTACGAGGGTGTGCTCACAGGTAAGGGACTTTCCTACGGCGGTTCACTCGCACGTACACAGGCTACAGGCTATGGACTTTTATATCTGACAAATGCACTTTTAAAGGATCACGGCATTGACATCGCAGGAAAGACCTGTGCTGTATCAGGTTCAGGTAATGTTGCTATCTACGCTATCGAGAAGGCACATCAGCTTGGTGCTAAGGTTGTTACCTGCTCAGACTCAACAGGCTGGGTTTATGATCCTGAAGGCATTGATGTGGCTCTCCTCAAGGAGGTTAAGGAGGTTAAGCGTGCACGTCTTACTGAGTACGCAGCAGCACGTCCATCGGCAGAGTACCATGAGAAGAAGAATGGTGAGCATGGCGTATGGCAGTACAAGGTAGATTTAGCTCTTCCATGTGCTACACAGAACGAGCTTGACCTTGAGGACGCTAAGATGCTTGTAGCTAATGGCGTTACATCTGTAACAGAGGGCGCCAACATGCCTACAACTCTTGAGGCTACCAAGTACTTACAGGCTAACGGCGTACTGTTCGTAGGCGGTAAGGCAGCCAACGCAGGTGGTGTTGCTACATCAGCATTGGAGATGAGCCAGAACTCTGAGAGACTTTCATGGACATTCGAGGAGGTTGACGGCAAGCTTAAGGGTATCATGGAGACAATCTATGCTAACATCAGTGCTGCTGCCAAGAGATACAATGCAACAGCAGGCGGACAGACAGACTACGTTGCAGGTGCTAACATCGCAGGCTTCGAGAAGGTTGTAGATGCTATGCTTGCACAGGGTGTTTATTAAATCTCACATTACGAAAAACAGAATTGTAAATAATGCAGAAATCCGTTATACTACTATACATGTATAACGGATTTTTGTTATCGTGGGACAGGGGACTCTGGGACAGGGGTCAGACCCCTGTCCCAAAGTCCCCTGTCCCAACAATATTTAACATTATGGAGAAAGACAATGAGTGAACAAATAGAATATGCTGTAAAGACATTAAGACCGATAGGAAGGAATCTGCTTATATTGTTAAAATGGCTGACGCTGGCGGTGCTTGTGGGGCTGGTTGCCGGCGGCGTGAGCACGCTGTTTGCCAAGGCGATGGGCTTTGTGACAACCTTCAGGATGGAAAATCCGTGGCTGATATTGCTTCTGCCTGTGGGCGGAATAATCATCGTGACGGCGTACAGGCTTTTGCACAATGAGAATGACAGGGGAACCAATCTTATACTTGCCGAGATACACAAGGGCGGAGATGTCCCGTCAAGGGTTGCGCCGCTTATCATATTTTCAACGGTAGTCAGCCATTTCTTCGGTGCGTCGGTGGGACGTGAGGGTGCGGCACTTCAGCTTGGAGGAAGTATCGGAAGCTTTCTTGGAAGGATAATCCGCCTTGATGAGAAGGACAGAAGGGTAATGATAATGTGCGGCATGAGTGCTGCGTTTGCGGCATTGTTCGGAACGCCGATGGCTGCAGCCATATTCGCGATAGAGGTTGTGCAGGTCGGAATCATGTACTATGTGGCACTTGTACCATGTATTTTCGCAGCACTGGTGGCGAGCAACTTCTCAGCGAGCATGGGAATAAATCCTGAGGCATTTATCATAAAAGATATTCCGGAGATAACTGTCCTTAATATGGGAAGGACTGTGCTCTTTGCCATAATATGTGCGGGTGTCAGTGTCATTTTCTGTATGATGCTTCATAATGCCGGAAAGTATTTCAGGAAGTATATAAAGAATCAATATCTGAGAATAATTGCAGGGAGTGCTCTTATAATTCTTATAACCATTCTGTTAAAAACTGATGACTACATGGGTGCAGGAATGAATGTTATTGAGCGCGCGATAGAGGGTGAGGCTGTTCCAGCAGCTTTCCTGTTAAAGATGCTGTTGACTGCGCTTGCAATCGGCTGCGGTTTTAAGGGTGGAGAGATTGTTCCGACCTTCTATGTTGGTGCTACGCTTGGATGCGTTGTCGGTCAGCTTATCGGGCTTCCTGCTTCCTGTGCGGCCGCTGTAGGAATGATAGGTATGTTCTGCTGTGTGACTAACTGCCCACTGGCTTCAATGCTCATTGCGTTTGAACTGTTCGGCTATGAGGCAGCACCGTTTTTCCTTGTGTGCAATGCGGTCGGGTATCTGATGAGTGGGTATTACGGACTGTACAGTGAACAGGTATTTATCGGGTCGAAATATAAGTTTGACAGTGAGGAGAAGAAGGTGCATTGATTGCGAAGGGGGGAGTACACAGTATGAGAATTGTATCGTTGTCAATCAGGAACTTTAAATCAATAAAAAGCATTGAGATAAATGACATCGAGAGCGCATTTATAATTGTCGGGAAGAATAGCGTGGGAAAGACGGTTATTCTTGATGCGATAAGGGCGGCAGCGGGGCAGTATGCGATTAAGAAGGAGGATTTCAATACTTCCGGGAGCAATATTGAGATTGGGGTGAGGCTTGAGATTACACGCGCAGACCTTGCTCTTCTTAACAGGTACGGAGTGGTGAGCCACTATAAGAGGTATACGGCGTGGGAGAAGGATTTTAAGTCGAAGCTGCCTTCGTATGCGGTGGAGTCTGAGGACAGCGAAGGGGTGTTATCATTCACCTATATAGCGAATGCGGAGGGGAAAATACGCTATTTTGACGGCTTTAAGAAGGATAACAGATATATTCCGGAGGTATTTCCCACTCTTCACTTCATCTCACATGAGAGGGAGCTTACAGAGCTGCAGAGGGATATATTCCTTGGGGACAGGGAGCTTAAGCTTCTCTCAGATGGGAATTGTATGTTTGATGTCGGAAAGAAGTGTGACAATTGCTTTCAGTGCATAGGCATGATTGAGAACAAGAAGGCTTCGGAGCTAAGCATTTTTGAATCTGCGAGACTTTTCCAGTATAAGCTTACAAGGCTTGACATGCAGGACTTTCTTGAGCGGCTTAACAATAATTTTATAAAAAACGGTGGCCGTGACAGGCTGATACTCAAGGTTGATGACACACTCATGCGCAATGCGATACCGCAGGTGTATGTCGAGAATGAGGCACAGGGCTTTACCAACACGATAGCCGAGATGGGTGAGGGGCTGAAAAGCATGTATATTCTGTCATTGCTGGAAACATACGCGGAGGATGAGGACAGGATACCATGTATTATTATGATTGAAGACCCGGAGAGCTATCTGCACCCACAGCTTCAGAAGAATGCGGGTGGGATTTTATACAAGCTGTCCAAGAAGAATCAGGTGATTTTTTCAACACATTCGCCTAATATGATATTTAACTTTAATTCAAGACAGATTAAACAGGTGTATATAGGTGATGAGGGCTATACACAGGTGAGAGAGAAACCGGACATTGACAGAATATTGAATGATCTTGGGTATTCGGCAAATGATCTTATGAATGTCAGCTTCGTTTTTTTTGTGGAGGGAAAGCAGGACGAGAGCAGACTGCCTTTGCTGCTCAGAAAATACTATGGCGAGACTTATGATGAGGATGGTCAGTTAAGGCGTGTTGCGATTATTGCAACCAACAGCTGTACCAATATCAAGACTTATGCCAACTTAAAGTATATAAATAAATTATATATAAAAGATCAGTTCCTCATGATACGGGATGGTGATGCGAAGGATGCCGACGAGCTTAAACGTCAGCTATGCGGTTATTACAGGGAAAGGGGAAAGGCGGACAAGGGAAATCTTCCGCGTGTTACTGAGAAGAATGTACTTATACTCAAGTATTATTCATTTGAGAATTACTTCCTCGACCCTGAAATAATGACAAGGATAGGTGTGGTTAAGAGCGTTGACCGGTTCTATGACATTCTATACTCGAAGTACAGGGAATATCTGTTTAAGCTAAAGAGCATGAAGAATATGTGTGAACGGCTGGGAATAACTATAGACAGCCGTGAGGACATAATTGCCAATATGGAAAATATACGGATATATGTCAGAGGACATAATCTTTATGATATTTTTTACGGAAGATATAAGGGAGAACGTGAGAGGGAGATTCTGAACAGATACATTGAGGAGGCAGACAGGGATGCCTTCAAGGATATTCTGGATGCTATAGACAGCTTTGTATATTTTGAGAATAAAAAAACGGACAGCAGTGAGGCTTAAGCCCTGCTGTCCGGTGAAATGCATTGTAAATTGATTTTCTAAAGATACTTCAATGTAATTACATAAGATGAAGCTTCTTAGCGAGGCGCCCGATACGCATTCCCATAGGAAAGTCCGGCAAATCACTTTCATTTAATCCCCCAAGAAGTAATATAAGCACAAAGTAGATGATGACGGCAGCGATAACTGCTATAATGCATGAAATTATATTAGAATGAAGCAGTGCATAGCCAAGGCGGTATATGAGCAGTGCACAGCCACCAATTATTACGCTTGAGATTGCAGGAATTATGAAGGTTGTCCTGTATTCCTGTCTGTAGTGGAGATGTCTGTTCACGCAGATGGCATTGAGTATGCAGACAACGAGCGGATACGTCACATTTCCGATTACCAGAGTGTATATTCCAAGCCTTGTGAATTTCAGTAGTATAAATACAAGTACTACATGTATCAATAACGATATTGCTGCGTGCTTTACCGGCATGCGCATAAGGTTTATGCCCTGCAGCGCGGCATTGGTCACGGTTGAAAGAGCGTAGAAGATGACAGCCACACTTCCGGCCGCTAACAGCCATCCGCCGAGTTTATAGTCGGATGATGGGAACAGCATGCGCACGATAGGTCCTCCGAGGAAGGTCAGACCGAGGGCACACGGAAAGGCGATAATCATATTTACCTTTACCGATACAGCTATCTTCTGCTTCATGGCTTTTCTGTCACCCTTTGTAAAGGCAGCGACGAGAGTCGGAATCAATGACGATGCCATGGCGGACGAGATTGCGATAGGCACATTTACAAGAAGCTTGTACTTAGTGCTGTACACACCATATAAGGTTGAGACATTATCACCTGCTGCGAGCTTTGAGAACATCATACTGTCGATAACGCCGCTGAGCTGATACACAGTCTGTCCGAGAATTACGGGGATGATAGTGGCAATCAGCATTTTATATATTTCAAAATAACCTGTATCGTCGATACTGCGGTCGCGGTGAAGCTGTTTTTTTACAATAGGATGATATATAATATATACAAATACAAGAAAGAACAGGCCTGTGGCGGCACCGAGCAGGGTTCCCATTGTGGAACCGGCAGCCCCCCAGCCTGCGGATATTTCGGAATCCGCATGTCCGCGTATGAATGACCATGCAAAGAATATGCTTCCCGTCGCGTTGACAAGCTGTTCAAGAACCTGTGATATCGCGGTTGGAATCATGGTTCTTCTTGCCTGGAAGAAACCTCTCAGGGTTCCGAGAAGTGCGACAACGAAAATTGTGATGGCAAGTACTTTTAATGGAATTGCAATTCCTGCAAAATTACTATAAAAATGCGTTTCTATAAAAGCGGCTCCGAAGAAAATAAGCAGTGCCATAAGCCCTCCGGATATACATGAGAAGATGAGCGCTGCGGTGAAGATTTTCTTTCCTGTCCTGTAACAGCCCTTTGCAAGCTGAGCTGAGAGGAGCTTTGAGACTGCAAGCGGCAGACTGTATGAGGAGAGAATCAGTGCAAGATTGTATATTTCGTATGCGGCACCATAGATACCGTTTCCCTCATCACCTATAATATTGGCTACTGGAATACGATATACAATGCCTATCATTCGTACTATTATTGATGCCATGGCAAGAATCGTGCCTTGACGGATAAAGTTGGTTTTCCGGTTCTCAGACATAAGAGGACTCCTTATCGGTAACTGATGTATAAGTATTTATTTTCAAAACGTAAATATAATATACGCTTTTATGAGTAATTTGGCAATCATACTTTTTTATTATAAATATTACCCTATAAAATATAATACAACAAGGAGGCTGTACATGAAATTCGTTCATTGCGCCGATGTACATATCGGTATGGAGTTTGCACTTAACAGACTTAGGAGTAAGCAGAGAAAAGCAGAGATATTGCAGAGCTTTCTGCGGGTGATAGATTACTGCCGGGATGAGGAGGTAGATATTCTCCTGATTGCGGGTGACCTATTTGACAGCGAGAAGGTTGAGGCTGCGGTTGTAGAGCAGATTAAGGAGGCGTTTGCAGGAATACCCGGGACGGATATATATATAGCTCCGGGAAATCATGACCCATATACGCTGACGTCCCCATACAGGCAGGAGGACTGGAGTGCTAATGTCACGATATTCAGTGGTACGCCACAGGTGCTTGAACGCAGGGATAAGGGCTACCGTATATGGGGCTGTGGTTTTGAGAACTGCTATGTCACGGACAGGCTTCTGATGGGGGTGAGGCTTCCTAAGGATGAGCTTATTAATATAGGAATACTTCATGGCCAGCTTGTCGGAAAGAGCGGAAGAAGTGAATACAACGCGATTACGGATGAGGATATAGAAAAGAGCGGTATTGATTATCTCGCACTTGGACATGTGCATAAGCAGACAAGGGTGCAGAGAATTGGCGGTACACTGTTTGCGTATTCGGGAACAACAGAGGGGCAGGGTTTTGACGAGGACGGAATAAAGGGTTTTTATACAGGGGAATTGTCTAAGCAGCAGCTGTTAAGACATGAGCTTATAACAGAGTATGTGAGCACATCAAGAAGAAGGTATTATCATGTCAGTGTCGATATCACACAGGCACGAAGCCGATCCGAGGTTGTGGACATGATATGCAGGGCGGCGCAGAGTGTGGCTGAGGATGATGCGTTCTGTGTGCTCCTCACGGAGAATAGGGCGGAAGATAACCTGTATAAGATTACACTCATTGGTGATGTCTGCGAGGAGGCAGCAGCTTCCGTGGAGGAGCTGTCGGCACGGCTTGCGGGAAAATTTTATTATATCAAGGTAAGGGATAATTCAAGACTTCTGATTGATTATGAGGAACTGGCAAAGGAAAATTCGCTAAAGGGTATGTATACCGCGAGGATGCTTGACGGTATACGCACGCAGAAGCAGGCAGGCAGCGATAGAGGAGTACAGCTCTATACCAAGGCGCTTGAACTGGGAATCAGGGCATTTGACGGGGAGGTGGGCGTGGATGAAAATTGACAGCATATATATAGAGAGCTTCGGAAAATTCAAAAACTATAAGCTGGATTTTAAGGACGGAATGAACATAATATACGGCGACAATGAAGCCGGCAAATCGACTATAATGGCATTTATTGAGATGATGTTCTACGGAAGGACTGCACAGGAGAAAAGCACGGATGTCGGTAAGAGCCTCAGAAAGAAATATGCCCCATGGGACGGTTCAGCTATGTGCGGTGAGCTGGAGTTCTCATACGGAGGACGAAGCTACAGAATACACAAGGTCTTTAAAAAGACGATAAAAACCGATATTGTAAGGCTATATGATGCACAGACAGGCGAGGAGTTAGAGCTTGGGCGCGATGAGGAGATAGGACACCGCTTTTTCGGAATAGATGTCGGAAGCTTTGAAAAGAGTGTATATATAAGCGGATTTGGCGGTTTCGCAAGCAGCGGCCAGACGAATGAGGATATAGCTGTCAGGTTATCGAATCTGGTGACAACGATGGACGAGGAGGTTTCACAGTCCACAGTGCTTGCGCGGCTTAGCAGGGCGAAGGAGCTATTGCTGTCGAAGAGCGGAAGCAGGGGAAGGCTTGTACAGCTTACACAGGAGCTTGAAGATGTACAGACAGAGCTTATAAAAAATGAGGAGCTTGTAAGGCAGCAGTCACAGTATATTGACAGGAGAACACGTCTTGAAGCGGAGCTTGGGGAATGTATACGAAAGAAGAATAGTTTAAAGAGAGAAGAACAGATTCTTAAGCTTACAGAAACCCAAAAACAGTATGGGAAGCAGCGCACTGAGTGTGAAAACGAGCGGGAGAAGATTACCGGACTTATAGCTGAGGGCAGGGCGCTTGAACAGGAGAAGGATTCCTTCGCAGGAAAGAATTACAACTATAATACAGTGCCGGAGTATATGCAGCATGCTGATGAACTTAGACATAATCTGTCAGCAAAGCAGTCCCAGGCAGATGAACTTGGGAAAAGAAAGCAGTCCGGGGTTATGGTGGACAGGGATGATGTAATGCTTGTAAGAACACAGGAGGCGATGCGGGAAAAGCTGTGTTATCTGAGTGAAAGAATCAGCGACGGTTACAGACCGGCTCTCGCGGCGAAACAGAATGCACAGAGGGAGGAGGCAGATGCTCTCAGGATGATTGACAGTATAGGCGATGTCAAAAAGACAAGGCTTACAGCGAGTGCTGTGGCGCTGCTTGTCACAATCATATTTGTGGTGATGACATTTACAGTGTCGGTGTTCTGTCTTGCAGGTGCATTTGTGTCTGCCGGAGTTGGTTTTATGATTTTTTCAGCATATAAAAAACAGTATGACACTCATGCACGCAGCATGGAAGAAGCTAAGGCACTTATCAAGAGACGCTCGCAGGAAAAAGCGGATGCAAGCAATAATCTTGAGAGAGAAAAGGGCAGGCTTTTTGATAAGGGAGAAGGTATCTATCCTGATACAGAGTGCGATTTTGAGACTATAACACGGGAGAAGCTTCTAAAGTGCCGCAATACAATTGATGACATATATCAGAAATATGGAGTTTCCTCGCTTTCAGAGCTGGAGCTGTTAGCACAGGAAAATGAGGAAGCTGCCGTGAATAAAAGCCTTTATGATGCGGCTGTTGCGGAGCTTTCGGAAGCACAAAGCGAATACAGGGCATTTGTCGGTGATGATGACCCGGAGAGAGTGCGTGTAATCTACAATGGACTGCGTGAGAAGATTGCCGTATTCGAGGGAAAGCTTAAAGCACTGAACGGACAAATACAGTCATATAGAGAGCTTGACAGGATTGTGAAGGGCATTGATGAGCAGCTTAAGGAAAATACAGAAAAGGCAGAGGAGCTTGAAGCAGAGCTTAGGAAGCTTGCAGATGAAGCTGACAGTGATATACGGGGGCTTGATGAGCAGTCTGTAAGGAATGCTGTTGATGACAACGAGGCTGTCATGGAGGATATAAGGGGACAGTTAGGAGAGCTTGCGCTGCTGCTTAGAAGTCCTGAGCATGATGAGAATGAGTTAAAAAGGCTGTCGGCGGAGCTTACAGATGAGTATTCACAGAAAAAGGAGCTATATGATGCATTGGAGCTTGCTGAGGAGAATATGCAGGCTGCGGTTGATGACATAAGCCGGAGCTTTGGACCGCTTCTCAATGAAAAGACAGCAGAAATTTTCTCGAATCTTACAGGTGGCAGATACGAGAAGGTCATGGTCGACAAAGAATACGCTATCCAGGCAAAGCCGAAGGCCGGAGGCTATCACGAATGGAAATATCTCAGCAGCGGAACAACGGATCAGGCTTATCTTTCACTCAGGCTTGCCATGACGGAGCTGATAACGGATAATGGCGAGAGGCTTCCGCTCATGCTCGACGATGTTCTGCTGCAATATGACGCCGAAAGGGCAGAAAATGCACTTGAATACCTGAAAAAGTATGCGCAGAATGCACAGATATTGTTCTTTACATGCAGAAATATGCAGGATGAAGATATAATAAATCTCCGGAATATCATAGAATGAAAGGAAACGTGCGATGAATCATTTTTCAATCTACGAGCTGCTGTGGTTATTTTTAATATATTCCTTTGCGGGATGGCTTTTTGAAACCACTTACGCAGCAATAAGACAGAAGCATTTTGTGAACAGAGGACTGGTGAGCGGCCCAATGTGTATCGTATATGGTATAGGAACTGTGCTTATGACAGTCGGCTTACAGGGAATTACCGGATTCTGGCTGTTCCTGTTCGCAACGGTGTACGCGGCAGCTATTGAACTTGCCGCCGGAAAACTCATAGAGCGAATATATCATGAGAGATGGTGGAATTACAGCAATATCAAGTGGAATCTTGATGGATATATATGTGTTCCGTTTTCGCTCATAAAGGGTGCACTTGGCTATCTTGTGGTCAGATATGTGAACAGGCTCCTGTTAAGCCTCATGCAGGTTATGCCGCAGCTTCTTATCCATATTGTGCTGATTATCCTGATATCAGTGCTGGCTGTGGACGTGCTTGCGTCATATATTCTTGTAAAAGGTAAGAGCAGACATCCCGAAAAGTGGGAGGAGGCTAATGATGCGATAGCCTCCGTGGGCTTTAGAATTGCGAAGGCAATCAACCGCACCATGGACAGGCGAATACATAAGGCATATCCGAAGGCTGCTAAGGTAGAAGCCGTACCGAAGGATAAAAGGGTGTTCGCGCAGGGCTGTGATTTTTATAAGGTGGTCATGCTGTTCTTTATTGGAGCATTCCTAGGGGACATAACGGAGACAATATTCTGCCGCATAACGGCTGGTGTGTGGATGAGCAGGAGCAGTGTTGTGTGGGGACCGTTCAGCATAGTGTGGGGGCTGGCAATCGCTGCCGCAACGGCAATGCTCTATAAATACAGGAATAAGAGTGACAGCTTCCTTTTCTGGACAGGGACTCTTCTTGGAGGTGCCTATGAGTATCTTTGCAGTGTGTTCACAGAGATAGTCTTTGGCAAGGTATTCTGGGATTACAGCAAGCTTCCGTTTAACCTTGGCGGCAGAATCAATCTTCTCTACTGCTTCTTCTGGGGAATAGCAGCCGTTGTGTGGCTCAAGCTCATATATCCGAGGACATCGGCACTTATAGAGAAGATACCGATGGTTATAGGAAAGATTGTAACATGGATTCTGATAGTGTTCATGTTGTGCAATATGGCTGTGTCAGGGCTTGCGCTTATAAGATACGATGAGAGAGAAAAAAATGTAGCGGCAGAGGCTAAGTGGCAGGTGTGGATGGATGAACATTATAACGATGCCAAGATGGAAAGGATATATCCTAATGCAAAGACGGTAGCCGATTAAGATTATGATGTTTTGCCCCTGATATCAGATTACTGCGAAGAGAAATGCAATATGAAATCTTTGAAATTATTTTATTAAAAAATAATAGTTGTTTTCAGAAAATAATGGTATAATAATGAAAAACTTTTAGAGAAAATATAGTGGGTTGTGGAGCGGGCGGCATCAGCTTTGTTTCATCTACCCAGGAATGGAGGAAAACATGAACATATTTGAAAAAATACGCAAGGATGTTGTGTGGTCATCGATAGCATATCTTATAATTGGCTTTATTCTTCTTATCAAGCCGGGTACGGCACTTGTAACTATAGTTCATATCCTTGCACTTCTCGCGGTGGTTATGGGAGTTGTATCGCTTGTCACATATTTTAAGGACAAGTACAGTGTGGGAAACGGCGGAGTAATAAAAGGTATAGTATATTTTGTCATAGCGGCTTTCCTTTACTTCGGAGCAGGCTTTATCATCTCGATAGTGCCTTTTATACTTGGACTTCTCATCGTGATAAGCGGAATTGTGAAGCTTCAGGAAGCGCTTGATATGATGAAGTACAGGGCAGACGGAAGTGTGACGGTTCTTGTCATTGCGATACTCAGCCTTGTATTCGGAATACTTATTCTGATAAATCCTTTCGGAACAGCAGAGCTTCTGTTCAGAATAATCGGTATTGCGCTTATCTACAATGGTGTTTCAGACTTGTTGACTGTATTTTACTTTTCCAGGAAAACAAGATACTAGAAATCAACCTTTTTACTACATGACAGGTTTAAAAGCTTGTATTTGCAGCTGAACGAAAAACATTCTAAAAAGCTATTGACCCTGAACCCAACTTTAGGTATATATTTATTGCTGGGGTAAGGGTCAATTTTTTGCTTGAACGCAGAATAAGCAATCCCCCACTTCAAGTGTGTAGAGCACTAAGCGGTGGGTAAGGGGGATGCTTATGTCAGTGGGAGTTAAAAGCTCCCACTGACAGTTCGCAAAGCGGCTGCGTTCATGAGCAAGTAGCGAAAGCGGATTGCGAATGTCCGCTTTACAGGCTATTGTAAAATTATCCCAAGAATTATTTGTGCTGTATAAGGCAGCAGAATGGAGATTTTTGTTATGAACAATGTGAAAAAGCTTGCTGTGACAGCGATGCTGTTTGCTGTCGGAATGGTGCTGCCTTTTTTCATAGGCCAGATACCGGCTATAGGAAAGATGCTTCTGCCGATGCATATTCCGGTATTGCTCTGCGGATTTATTGTCGGATGGCAGTATGGAGCGCTGATAGGCTTCCTGCTTCCGATTGTGAGAGGATTGGTATTCGGAATGCCGCCGCTGTACCCTAATGCGGTTGCGATGGCATTTGAAATGGCTGCATACGGCTTCGTCAGTGGTTATCTGTACAGCCATGCCAGGTGGCAGTGCACAAAAATGCTCTATATCTCACTTGTAACGGCTATGCTTGCGGGAAGAATTGTATGGGCGTTTGCTGAGGTCATTCTGCTTGGTATCGGCGGTAATATATTCACATGGAAGATGTTCGCTGCAGGTGCATTCTTAAATGCGATACCGGGAATTATAGTGCAGCTTACACTTATACCGCTTATTATGGTTGCGCTTAGACGTGCCAAGGTTGTGCCGCTGTGGATTGGAAATGAGAGTCAATCCGGCGTATCGGGACAGGTTATAGAGAAGTAGTGATGTGGGGATTAGCATGAATAATGTGTTAGACAATATACTGGGACGCATGGGGGAGGCGCAGAAAAACAATAGAAGGTTTCTGCTTGTGATAGACGGAAAGTGTGGTTCGGGAAAGACGACCCTGTCTGAGCGGTTGGGTGAGCGATATGGGTGCAATGTATTCCATATCGACGATTTTTACCTGCCGATAGTCATGCAGACACCCGAGATTATGAAGGAACCGGGCGGAAATATCAATTATGATAGATTCATAGCCGAGATTACGGCACCGCTCACAGCGGACAGCACGGTTGTGTACCGACCGTTTCTGTGTATGGAACAGAAGTATGCACCCGGCGTGAGCCTTAAAAGGACAGGGGTGAATGTAATAGAGGGCACATACTCCTGTCATCCTGTACTTCGCGAAATCTATGCTAAGCTGACGGATTGGGAGGTTATCACCCTTTTTATGGATATCGATGACCGGAATCAGCGCGACCGCGTGAGAGGGCGCGTGGGTGAGCTGCGGTTCAAGCTGTTTGAGGATAAGTGGATTCCGAGGGAGAGGGATTATTTTAGTGCGTATTCCGTCCGGGAATACTGCGATTACAGTATTTCCGGGATGGATGACAGCATTTCATTTCTACGAGAAGATGGGAATGAAGCCTAAGGAAACCATGATGGAATACATTCTTAAATAATCTCAAAAATTGCAAAAATATTCTTGACCTTACAGCGCACTGTAATGGTGTAATGGGGGGTGTAAGGAGGATACGATATGACAATCATTATCATGCCATCGCGCAACATGACACCTTCCAAGGATAATAAGAACCATCTGTATATACTTAAAATGGTAAAGAAATGACGTAGAGAAATAGTATAAAAAAATCACCCCTATACATCATGCGGGAAAACCAGGCTATAAAAGCTACGGCTACTTCGCATTAATGTATAGGGGTGATTTTTATTTATATATTTTTTTAATTATTATGCTATAGGATTCGGGTTACAAAACATGCTAAATCCCTAGCCGTGTATAACGTATTATGTTTATGCATATCACGACTTTGGGAGAAGCTTAGATGTTCTTAGAACTCTGATAAATCCCTAGCCAGAACCGGCACGGATGCCGGTTCAGAAGCAATGCATACAAGGATGTATGCCTGCTTCGGTGGCGGACGTATAGAAAGCCTATATCAGAGTTCTTAGAACATCTTGCTTCGTACAACGGAGCTGATATGCATAAATATAATACGTTATACACTCAAAGATTATAGTAGCATGTTTTGTAACCCGAATCCGTATAACAAATGTATATTACTTTCTGCTGTTCTGCTCCTTGAGCGCCGCCTCTATGAATCCGCGGAACAACGGATGTGGTCTGTTAGGACGTGACTTGAACTCAGGATGCGCCTGTGTTCCGATGAACCAAGGATGCTCCTTTAGCTCTACCATCTCAACAATTCGTCCATCAGGTGATATACCGGATAACAGCATGCCGTTTTCGGTGAGCACATTTCTGAAATCGTTGTTTACTTCATATCTGTGGCGATGTCTCTCATGTATTTCCTTGCTTCCGTACAGTGCATAAGCCTTGGAGGACTCATCGAGGATACATGGGTAGGAGCCGAGTCTCAAGGTACCTCCTATATCGTCTATTCCCTCCTGATCCGGCATGAGATGTATTACAGGATGGGTTGTCCCTGGAAGAAATTCAACGCTGTGTGCGTCATTGTAACCGACAACATCCCTTGTAAATTCTACAATTGTAAGCTGCATTCCAAGGCACAGACCTAGGAAAGGAACCTTTTTCTCCCTTGCGTAGCGGATGGACTGAATCATTCCCTCTATACCTCTGTCACCGAAGCCGCCAGGAACGATGATTCCTGATACATCGCCAAGAAATTCCTCGACATTCTCGGCAGTTACCTTCTCGGAATCAACCCACTTTATGTTTACGGATACACCGTTAGCTATTCCGCCATGCTTTAAGGACTCTACAACGCTTATATATGCATCGTGGAGCTGTGTGTATTTTCCGACGAGTGCTACGGATACCTCACCCTTCGGGTGCTTGAGTGCCGTGCACATAGCTTTCCAGTCGGAAAGGTTCGGCTCAGGGCATGGAAGCCCGAGACATTCGCAGGCAACCTGTGCCAAATGCTCCTCCTCCATTGCAAGAGGTGCCTCATACAGATATTCAACATCAAGGTTCTGAAGAACATGTGAGCTTGGAACATTACAGAAAAGAGCAATCTTATCCTTGATTCCATTGTCAAGCGGGTACTCCGAACGGCATACGATGATATCAGGCTGGATACCCATTCCCTGAAGCTCCTTGACACTTGCCTGTGTAGGCTTGGTCTTCATTTCACCTGAGGACTTGAGGTAAGGAATCAATGTGACATGAAGGAATATAGCATTTTCCTTTCCGACCTCATGCTGGAACTGGCGGAGTGCTTCAAGGAAGGGCTGGCTCTCTATATCGCCGACGGTACCACCTATTTCCACGATGGCGATTTTTGTATCGTCGCTTGAGTAGTCACGGAAAAGTCTGCTCTTAATCTCGTTGGTAATATGTGGGATAACCTGAACGGTACCTCCGCCGAAATCGCCGCGGCGCTCCTTTGAGAGAACAGACCAGTATACTTTACCGGAGGTGACATTGGAATTCTTTCCGAGACTTTCATCGATAAAACGCTCATAATGTCCGAGGTCAAGATCCGTTTCAGCTCCATCGTCCGTAACAAATACCTCTCCGTGCTGAATAGGATTCATTGTGCCCGGGTCAATGTTGATATAAGGGTCAAACTTCTGCATTGTTACCGAATATCCTCTGGCTTTCAAAAGACGGCCAAGTGATGCTGCGGTGATTCCCTTGCCAAGACCGGATACTACACCGCCTGTTACAAAAACGTACTTTACCATGACGAACCTCCATAATATTTCAATTTAATTTTAAAAACAATATTCTACATTCTACTACAAAATTGACTTTAATGGAATTATCATTTTGCCACTTTTGACTTAAGAATATTCGTTTCTTTTATGGCAAAACGTAAGATAATTAAGATAAAGAAAAACTATAATAATAGAATCAAAATTATGATGTTGAGTTCAAAATCATGAAACCGCAATAGTAAAACCATGGAACAGTCTGAAAATTAAAATAACCTGCCACATAGCTTAAATGTTAAAATTCGTTAACATTAAAATATATGACAGGTTAATTCATTCAATTATCTATGGTACAGTTTGTTGGTCTGATATTCAGGTTCACAGGTTAAATTAACTCCGAGCTTCCTGAATATGTCGCGGTCAACGGAGGACAGGATAACGGTTGAATGGACATCACAGCCCTCAAGCTCAGACAGCTTGTCAAAAGCGCGTCTCGCATTGTCGTCCTCGGCTGCACAGATTGAGAGGGCAATGAGAATCTCATCTGTGTGGAGGCGTGGGTTATGGTTGCCGAGATGGTCAACCTTCAGCTTCTGTATAGGCTCTATAACCTTAGGGGAAATGAGGTCTATCTCATCAGGTATTCCCGCAAGTCTTTTAAGTGCATTCAAGAGCATTGCCGCTGATGCACCAAGAAGGGAGCCTGTCTTACCTGTTATGACTGTCCCATCGGAGAGTGCGATTGAAGCGGCAGGATTGCCTGTGCGCTCAGCAACCTCAAGTGCTGCAGGAACAAGCGGGCGGTCCGAAGGCTTGATTCCTGCCTTTGACATAAGCAGCTCAAGCTTATATATAGGTTCATTTCCTATGGTTCCCTGACGCTTCTGGCACAGAAGGTTGTGGTAACGGCGAAGGATTTCCTCATTGGCAGCGGCACGCACGGCTTCGTCATCCACGATACAGAAACCTGCCATATTGACACCCATATCTGTAGGTGATTTATATGGGGATGAGCCTAATATGCGCTCGAACATGGTGTTGAGCACAGGGAATATCTCAATATCGCGGTTGTAGTTGACAGTTGTCTCACCGTATGCCGCAAGGTGGAAGGAGTCAATCATGTTGACGTCATTTAAGTCTGCGGTAGCCGCCTCATAAGCTAAGTTGACCGGGTGGTCGAGAGAAAGATTCCAGATAGGGAATGTCTCGAACTTGGCATAGCCGGAGGAGATACCTCTCTTGTTGTCATGGTAGAGCTGGGAAAGACAGGTTGCCATCTTGCCGCTTCCCGGCCCCGGTGCCGTCACAACGATGAGTGAACGGCTTGTCTCAATATAATCGTTCTTACCGTAGCCCTCATCACTTACTATATATGGAATATTGGAAGGATAGCCCTCAATCGGGTAGTGGCGGTATACCTTGATACCGAGTGACTCAAGCTTCTTCTGGTATGCAATTACGCTAGGCTGATTGCAGAAACGTGTAAGGACAACGCTTCCTACATACAGACCATATTCATGAAAAGCATCGATAAGACGAAGAACGTCCATGTCATAGGTGATTCCGAGATCCGCGCGGACCTTATTTTTTTCAATATCACTGGAATTGATTGCTATGACAATCTCGGCCTTATCTTTAAGCTTGGAGAGCATTACAATCTTACTGTCCGGCTTGAAGCCCGGAAGTACGCGGGAGGCATGGAAGTCATCAAAGAGCTTGCCGCCGAATTCGAGATACAGCTTGCCGCCGAACTTGGCGATTCTTTCCGTGATTTTTTCGGACTGCATTTTTACATAAGCGTCATTATCGAAGCCTGCAATTTTCATTTGGAAACCTCATTTCTATTTTTTTTAATAATCAAAATCATTATAGAGAATAATATTATTAAATTCAATCTCATATTTTATTTTTTTATTTAAAGAAATTCATTTAACACTTTTTTCACAATAATCGTATTGATTTATCACGGCAGATAATGGTATTATATGTAAAGGCATTGCCTTCTTCATTATTATTAATGGAAGCGGGCAAATAGGAATGTCATAATTTGGGGGTTTTTCGTGGACGAGAAGAACAATAAAAATCAAAATCAGGGCCAGAATAACAAGGATGGCAATAAGGGAAATAAGTTTAACCAGACTCTGCTGATACTTCTCATTGCAGGAGTCATAACGGTATTGGCAATAAGCTGTGTGAATACTTTCCTGAATAACAGCACAAGTCAGGAGATAAGCTATACAGACTTCATCAGCATGCTTGAGAACGGCAATGTGTCCAAGGTGGTATATGATCAGGATGTTATAAGGATCACGCCGAAGACACAGCCTATAGAAGGTCTGAAGCTCACATACTATACAGGATATATTTATGATGAAGATGTGATACAGTATATGAAGGACAACGATGTAGAGTACAATGTCAAGATACAGGACAAGAGCTCATCTATTCTTGATTTCCTTCTTGTGTATATTGTTCCGTGGGTTCTCATCTATTTCATTTTCAGCTTCGTATTCAGGAAGATGTCCGGTGGCGGCGGAATGATGGGCGTTGGCAAGTCAAATGCCAAGATGTACGGCATGGAAAAGGCGACGGGAGTTACATTTAAGGACGTTGCGGGACAGGATGAGGCGAAGGAGTCACTCACTGAGATAGTTGATTTCCTTCATAATCCGGCTAAGTACACCCATATAGGTGCAAAGCTTCCTAAGGGTGCACTCCTGGTTGGACCTCCGGGAACAGGTAAGACACTTCTTGCCAAGGCAGTTGCGGGAGAAGCGGGAGTTCCTTTCTTTTCACTTTCAGGTTCAGACTTTGTCGAAATGTTTGTCGGTGTGGGAGCCTCAAGAGTGCGTGACCTGTTCAAGCAGGCACAGCAGTCGGCTCCGTGTATCATATTCATCGATGAGATTGATGCCATCGGTAAGAGCCGTGATTCAAGGTATGGCGGCGGCAATGATGAGAGAGAGCAGACTCTCAACCAGCTTCTTGCTGAGATGGATGGATTTGACCCGTCCAAGGGTGTATTTATCCTTGCTGCGACCAACAGACCGGATGTTCTTGATAAGGCACTTTTAAGACCGGGACGTTTCGACAGGAGAATCATAGTTGATAAACCGGATTTAAAGGGAAGAGTCAATATACTTAAGGTACATTCCAAGGATGTGCTTATGGACGATACGGTTGATCTTGAGGCTATTGCTCTTGCCACGGCTGGTGCGGTGGGTTCAGACCTTGCCAATATGATTAACGAGGCTGCCATCAACGCTGTCAAGAATGGCAGGGGAGTTGTAAGCCAGAAGGATCTGTTTGAATCTGTGGAGGTTGTCATTGCAGGTAAGGAGAAGAAGGACAGATTGTTAAGCCCTCAGGAGAAGAAGATTGTGTCTTACCATGAGGTAGGCCACGCACTTGTCACGGCTCTCAGCAAGAATGCGGAGCCGGTTCAGAAGATTACCATTGTCCCAAGAACCATGGGGTCTCTTGGATATACCATGCAGGTGCCTGAGGAAGAGAAGTACCTTATGAGCAAGGAAGAGCTGATGACGAGAGTGTACACTCTTCTTGGAGGCCGTGCGGCAGAGGAGATTGTGTTCAATTCAGTGACAACAGGAGCGTCTAATGATATTGAGAGGGCGACGAAGCTTGTCCGCAACATGATTACGCTCTACGGTATGTCGGACAGGTTCGGGCTCATGGGGCTTGAGACTGTCGAGAATCAGTATCTTGACGGAAGAACAGTCCTCAATTGCTCGGACAGAACGGCTGCAGAGGTTGATGACGAGGTTAAGGTTGTCTTAAAGGATGCTTATGGCAAGGTTAAGGAAATGCTTGCACAGAACAGGGAAGTGCTGGATAAGGTAGCAGACTTCCTCATCGAAAAAGAGACCATAACAGGCAAAGAGTTTATGGAGATTTTCAATGAGGTGAAGGGTATTAAGCCGGAGAGTGACGGAAGCACGCCGGACGGAATCGAGGAAGCGGCGGCGCAGGAGCAGCCGGAGAGCATTGAGCAGCATGAAGACAGTGCAGCACAGCCGGAGAACGGTGCAGAACATCCGGTGGAAGCACAGAATGTAATAGCTGATGAGACAGCAGAGGCTCATACTGCACAGCCGGATAATGAGGATGCCGATAAGGGAGCAGCCGGTTCGGATAACCAGAATTAAATAGCTGATTAATAACCACTGTATATTAAGATAAAGTGGTCATAAGCCGATATAATTTTTAAAGGATTATATCGGCTTTTTGTGCAATAAGAGTATGTTGGAAACACATAAGAGGAGGAGAACATAATGAGAATTGATAATAGTCCGAATATTGCAGATAATACCATGGGAACTGCTTTGACAACAGCGAAGCTGGCAGAGAATCAGGATAATAAGAATACCGGCGCGAAAAACAGCGAAGCCGGAAATGGCCTTACAATAAATGGATATGAGCTTAATCTTGGAGAGGATTTAGTTGAGGAAAAGCGAAAGAAAGCAAAGAGCATGGCCATGCAGTTGATGCTTGATGTGTATAAGACCGACAAGAAGTTAGATGACACGGCGGAGGAGAAGAACGCACACGCTAAGAAGCTCTATGCTGAGAATGAGGAAGCAAGAAGCATGATAGCTGATATAAAGAAGGAGAAGGATAACACCAGCGAGCTGTACGGAGTGACAGAGGACAGTGGGGAGGCGAAGGATCTTGATATCTTAAGAAGAGGCAGGGATTCTATGGGAAATCCACAGGCTGTCTTAAGTGATGATGAGTATGCAAGGTACAAGGAACTCTACGCAAACGGTCTTTCCGATTATCATCAGAGAATGCTTTCCCTTGACAATGATGAGAAGATTTACAATAAACAGATATCGGACAACATGAAGGGAATTGTAGGGGACTATGCCTTCAACCGCAATCTTGCCATAGAGCGTCTCAAATCGCATGATATGTTAGATGCCAGGAAGCAGGGTGAGAAGCTTGAGGAAGCCGCGTCGAAGGAGATTATAGGACAGGTAATGCAGGACGCTGTGGACAATATAGATGAGGAAGCACAGAAAGAGAAAGAGGCTGCCCTTGAAAAGAAGCAGGAGCAGCAGGAGCTTGAGGAGCGCATAGAGAAGGCAAAGGGTGAGACGCATGAGAAGAACAACCAGGAAGAGCTTATGTATGCGATAGACGATGCCTTAGACGAAGTCGGCAAGATAGCTTCCGGAGATACAGACAAGACTCCGGAGAAATCAATGGGACTTATGGCTGCACAGCTTCAGCTCTCGGCTGAGGATGTCAAGGGGCTTGTGGTGGATAACAAACTCTAATACGTCATATATCTTAAAGGAGAAGCACAGTGTTTGTAATAGAGGAAGAGTTAAAGAAGCTTCCGGGGAAGCCGGGAGTCTATATAATGCATGACGACCATGACAACATAATCTATGTCGGCAAGGCGATAAGCCTTAAGAACAGAGTACGCCAGTATTTTCAGTCGTCGAGAAATCATACTGAGAAGATTAAGCAGATGGTGAGTCATGTAAGCTATTTTGAATATATAATCACCGATTCGGAGCTTGAGGCACTTGTTCTTGAAAATAATCTCATCAAGGAGCATAAGCCGAAGTACAATACAATGCTCAAGGATGACAAGACATATCCTTATATAAAGGTTACAGTTAATGAGGACTTCCCGAGAGTCCTCTTTTCGCGTGAATTAAAAAAGGACAAGGCTAAGTATTTCGGACCTTATACGAGTGCGGGTTCGGTTAAGGATACTATTGAGCTTCTGCGCAAGCTGTACAAGATAAGAACCTGCAGCAGGTGTCTGCCGAGAGATATAGGTAAGGAGCGCCCCTGCCTCAATTATCATATCAAGCAGTGTGATGCGCCATGTCAGGGATATATTTCCAAGGAGGAATACAGGGAGAACATCAATAAGACACTTGAATTTTTAAATGGTAATTATACAGGCGTAATAAATTCCCTGAAAGAGAAGATGGAGAAAGCGTCGGAGAATCTTGAATTTGAGGAGGCAGCGGTATATCGTGACCTTTTAGCGAGTGTGCAGGCTGTGGCCCAGAAGCAGAAGATAACCAACAGCGATATGCTTGATAAGGATATTATCGCGGCGGCAATTGATGGAAATACTTGTGTTGTACAGGCGTTTTTTGTCAGGGAGGGAAGGCTTATCGGAAGGGATAAGTACAATATGGAGCTTGCAGCGACGGACACGAGGGCTGAGGTCATAACAGACTTTATAAAGCAGTTCTATGCGGGAATACCATTTGTGCCAAGACAGATTATGGTGCAGGAGGAACTGCCGGACATGAAGCTTCTTGAGGAGTGGCTGAGTGGCAAAAGAGGCTCGAAGGTGGACATTGTCGCCCCTAAGAAGGGTCAGAAGGAGAAGCTTGTGGAGCTTGCCCAGAAGAATGCAGAGATGGTGCTTGCACAGGATATTGACAAGCTGCAGCGGGAGAAGAGAAGGACAACAGGAGCAGTAAAGGAGATAGAGGAGCTTTTAGGAATTGATAGTGCATACCGCATGGAGGCTTATGATATATCCAATATCAGCGGAGCACAGTCAGTCGGCTCAATGGTGGTATATCAGGATGGGCGTCCTAAGAGAAACGATTACCGCAAGTTCAGAATCAGGACGGTTGTGGGACCTAACGATTATGCAAGTATGGAGGAGGTTCTCACAAGACGTTTCACACATGAAAATGATTCAAGCTTCGATGCCATGCCGGATCTTATAATGATGGACGGTGGACGCGGACAGGTAAATATATGCCTTGGTGTACTTGAAAGGCTGGGACTTGATATAAAGGTGTGCGGTATGGTTAAGGACGATAACCACCGAACCAGAGGCTTGTACTATAATAATATTGAGATACCTATAAGCCGTGACAGCGAGGCATTCAAGCTGATTACCAGAATACAGGATGAGGCGCACCGTTTTGCGATAGAGTATCACAGGAGCTTAAGAAGTATCAATCAGGTCCGCTCCGTGCTTGATGACATTGAGGGAATAGGACCTGCAAGAAGAAAAGCATTGCTGCATTATTTTAAGGATGTGGAGCATATAAAGGAGGCAGGTGAGGAAGAGCTTGCACAGGTTGACGTAATGAATGCGAAGGCGGCAGCTTCAGTGTATAACTTTTTTCACAGACCCATAGGATAAATAGCTTTTTTTTGGCATTGATTCGTGATATAATGAGCGCAAGAGAGCCAACATGCTTGCATGATTGGCGAACGGCGAATTGGATCATGATAGTTGCAAAGCAACGGTAAGCACCGAAGGTGCGAATCATGATATAATAAAAAAAATTCATCATTCAGGAGGGTGGACATGAAGTTAGGTAATAACGAAGTACAGCTTACAAAGATTGTTGAGAAGATGGGACTTACCAATCTCACGCCGCAGATTGATACAGATACTAAATATGTGACACAGCCGGATGTCAACAGACCGGCACTTCAGCTTGCAGGCTTTTATGATCATTTTGACAATGAGCGTGTTCAGATCATAGGTTACGTTGAGGAAGCATATATTGAGAAACTGGACAGGGATACAAGAGTGCAGAGATACCGTCAGCTCATGGAGAGCAATATTCCATGTCTTATTTTCTGCCGTTCACAGCAGCCTGACCAGGATTTACTTGAGCTTGCACTTAAGTATGAGATTCCTCTTTTGAGCTCAGATGCCTCTACCTCCTCATTTATGGCGGAGATTATACGTTGGCTTAAGGTACAGCTTGCACCTACAATCTCGATTCATGGTGTATTGGTTGATGTATTCGGCGAGGGTGTTCTTATTATGGGTGAGAGCGGTATCGGTAAGAGTGAGGCAGCGCTGGAGCTCATCAAGAGAGGACATCGTCTTGTAACGGATGATGTTGTTGAGATTAAGAAGGTAAGTGATGAGACACTTATCGGAACAGCACCGGATATCACAAGGCATTTTATAGAGCTTCGCGGAATCGGTATTATAGATGTCAAGAGCCTTTTCGGAGTTGAGAGTATCAAGGAGACACAGGGCATAGACATGGTTATCAAGCTTGAGGAGTGGGACAAGGATAAGGAGTATGACCGTCTCGGACTGGAGGAGACATACACCGAGATTCTCGGAAACAGGGTTGTGAGCCACAATATTCCTATCAGACCGGGACGTAATCTTGCCGTTATCGTTGAGACGGCTGCGGTCAACTGGAGGCAGCGCAAGATGGGCTACAATGCGGCACAGGAATTATATAACAGGGTACAGCAGAACCTTAACAAGGGAATGGAATAAGATATAATAATACAGCATATTATTTTAAGTATAGAACAGTGAAAATGCGGGCTGCTTACAGCAATTGTCTAAGCGGATAATATCTGCCCTGAACAGCAGCCCGTATTGGCAATTCGCTTAGAAATGAGGATTAGTGGATAAGTTAGAATCAATAATCAGAGAATTTATGCCTGATGGCAGTATCTTTATCAATGAGCCGATGAAGAAGCATACAACCTTCAGGATAGGAGGACCTGCAGATATTCTTGTGAAACCCTCGGATATAGAACAGATAAAAAAGCTATGCGGGGAATGTCAGAAACAGAATGCTCCGTATGTGATCCTCGGAAACGGCAGCAATGTGCTGGTAGCGGACGAGGGCATAAGAGGGGTCGTGATATTGTTACTTGACAACTACGCACGTATCAGGGTGGAGGGCGATATCATAACCGCACAGGCAGGCGCCAGGTTATCTAAGATTGGTTCTGCTGCACTTTCAAAATCACTCTCCGGCTTTGAATTTGCATGCGGGATACCGGGAACATTAGGTGGAGCGTGCATAATGAACGCGGGTGCGTACGGCGGCGAGATGAAGGACATTCTTCTTAGCGTGACCGCTATGGATAAAGACGGTAATATAAGGAAATATGAGCCGCATGAGATGGGGCTTGGCTACAGAAGCAGCAGATTCGCGAAGGAAGGGTTGATTGTTCTTGAGGCTGAAATACAGCTTCGCAAGGGAAACCAAGGAGAGATAGAGGCCTCGATGAAGGATTTGGCGGCGAGAAGACGACAGAAGCAGCCACTTGAATATCCTAGTGCCGGAAGTACCTTCAAGCGGCCGGAAGGATATTTTGCGGGAAAGCTTATTATGGATGCGGGGCTTCGCGGCTTCACCGTGGGAGGTGCCAGTGTATCCGAGAAGCATTGTGGTTTTGTGGTTAATAATGGTGATGCAACGGCGGCGGATGTGTGCAGGCTGATGCATGAGGTATCCGATACCGTCAAGGCTAAGTTCGGGGTAGAGCTTGAGCCTGAGGTGAAGATTCTGGGCACTGATTTTTAAGTAATATGGACATTAACACTTTAGTATTTTAACTTAATAAAACAAATTTCTGTTGACATATTCATTATATAGATGTAACCTAAACAGGTGCGAATATTTTACCCTTGAAGCAGCTTGTATACTATTTTGGAGGCGGGTAGAATGAGGATAGTGATTGTTACAGGAATGTCCGGTGCCGGAAAGAGCACCGTGCTTAAGATGTTCGAAGATATAGGATATTATTGTGTTGATAATATGCCGGTTGCACTTGTTGAAAAGTTCGTTGACATAGCGGTTGCGGGAAATTCCGAGCTAAAGAATATCGCTCTTGGAGTGGATATAAGGAGCGGACAGGCGTTTGGCGGATTTGATTCGGTTCTTGACCGGCTGAGCGCTGCCGGGGTCAAGTATGAGATACTCTTTCTTGACTGTGCGGACAATGTGTTGGTGAAGCGGTACAAGGAGACGAGAAGAAGTCATCCGCTTGCTGTCGGCGGCAGAATTGACAAAGGAATAGCTCTTGAGAGAGAAGCAATTGATTTTTTAAAGAAAAAATCGGATTACATTATAGATACGAGTTCACTTTTAACAAGGGACTTAAGGCAGGAGATAGAGAGAATTTTTGTAAATGATGAGAAGTATAATAATCTCTTCGTGACTATTCTCTCATTTGGATTTAAGTATGGAATCCCGGCAGATGCAGACCTTGTATTTGATGTGCGCTTTCTGCCGAATCCGTATTACAATGAGAAACTAAGACCGCTCACCGGTAATGACAAGCCTATACAGGATTTTGTCATGGGATGTCCGCAGGCGGTGGAATTCATGGATAAGCTGGAGGATATGATTAACTTCCTTATACCTAATTATATTTTAGAGGGTAAGAACAGTCTTGTAATTGCAGTAGGCTGTACAGGGGGAAAACATCGTTCGGTTACACTTGCCAATGAGTTATACAGGAGGCTTTCAAACAAGGATTACGGTGTCAGGATTGAACATCGTGATATCATGCTTGATTCGCTTCGAAAAAAATAAGCCTGATAATATATTTTACATAATAAGAACAGAGGCGGATGGGATGGGTGCCGATGTCATTTTCAAGTGATGTTAAAGCAGAGCTGGCTGAGTATATAGCAGAAGCCAGACATTGCCTGATTGCGGAACTGTCTGCCATGCTCAGCATGAGTGCCAGGGTCAGGAAGAGAAAAGAAGGATATGAGATTATATTCTCGACAGAGAATATAGCAGTGGCACGAAAGCTTGCCATATACATAAGCAATGGTTTTAATTATATATCGCAGGTGAGTGTGCGTACGGCAGGTCATGCCGGAAAAAATCATATATATACGATAAAGGTTGAAGACTGCACTGTGGCAGAGCAGATACTTATGGCTGCAAGGCTGATGACGGCAGATGAGGAACCATCGCCGGATATGATGCTTAAGAGCAGTATGGTGATAAAGAATGAATGCTGTAAAAGGGCATTTATAAGAGGAGCCTTCCTTACCTCGGGAAGCATGAGTGACCCTGAGAAGTTTTATCATTTTGAGATTGTATGTCCTACACAGCGCAAGGCGGAATTTATTCAGTCGATTCTGGCGGGATTTACATTTGATGCAAGAATAGTTCAACGTAAAAAATATTATGTTGTCTATATAAAAGAAGGTGAGCAGATTGTTGATTTGCTCAATATCATGATGGCTCACCGCGCACTTTTAAATCTTGAGAATGTAAGGATACTCAAGGAAGTGCGGAATTCCATAAATCGTCAGGTTAACTGTGAGACGGCTAATCTTAACAGGACAGTTTCGGCTGCGGTTAAACAGCTTGAGGATATCAACTATATCAAGGATACGGTGGGACTTGACAGCCTGAGTGAGGGTTTGATGGAGATAGCGGTTCTTAGGGCGGAGAACACAGGAGTTTCTCTTAAGGAATTGGGAGAGATGCTTTCACCACCTGTAGGAAAATCGGGAGTTAATCATCGTCTCAGAAAAATCAGTGAGATTGCTGATGAGCTGAGGCAGCACAAAATATAAAGATATGGAGAATATTTATCATGATTCAGAAGAACATCAAAATTCAGATTCCGACAGGTTTAGAGGCAAGACCTGTAGCGGTTTTAGTTCAGATTGCCAGCAAGTATGAGAGCTCAATTTTTATTGAATCAGGTACGAAGAAGGTTAATGCCAAGAGCATTATGGGAATGATGGCGTTAGGTCTTGAGGCTGATGAGGAGATAACGGTGATTGCTGAAGGCAGTGATGAAGAAGAGGCTGTAAAGGGAATAGAGGAATTTATCACAGCCGCTAAATAAATTAAAAATTATATTCGTTGTAAATGCTCCCCGGCTCTGTCTGAGGAGTTTTTACGTTTATAAACATCTGGTAGAGTGGAGGCACTTATGAATTTTACGCATTTACATGTGCATACAGAATACAGCCTTCTTGACGGTTCAAGTAAGATAAAGGAGCTTCCGGCAAGAGCCAGGGAGCTTGGAATGGACAGCCTTGCGATAACGGACCACGGAGTTATGTACGGGGTTATTGATTTCTACCGTGCGTGTAATGCTGTGGGGATAAAACCAATCATCGGCTGTGAGGTTTATGTGGCACCGGGTTCAAGGTTCGACAAGGAGCCTATAGGACAGGGGGATGACAGGTACTATCATCTTGTGCTGTTGGCGGAGAATAATACAGGTTATTCCAACCTTATGAAGATTGTCTCACGAGGATTTACAGAGGGATTTTATTATAAACCGAGAGTGGATTATGAAGTTCTGAGGGAATACCATGAGGGAATTATCGCACTGAGCGCCTGCCTTGCAGGTGAGGTGGCGAGGGATATTACCAGAAACAATTATGAGGAGGCAAAAAAAGCTGCGCTGCTTTATCAGGATATATTCGGTAAGGGAAATTTCTTTCTGGAGCTTCAGGATCATGGAATACCTGCACAGAGACTCGTGAATCAGGAGCTTATGAGAATGAGCCGGGAGACAGGGATAGAGCTTGTATGTACCAACGATATACATTATACATTTGCTGATGATGCGGAGGCACATGACCTTCTGTTATGTCTGCAGACTGGCAAAAAGGTGACTGATGAGGACAGGATGCGCTATGAGGGCGGACAGTACTATTGTAAATCGCCTGATGAGATGGCGTCACTTTTTCCTTATGCGCCGGAGGCACTTGAAAATACCTATAAGATTGCACAAAGGTGCAATGTAGAGATAGAATTCGGTCATACCAAGCTCCCGAAATATGAGGTGCCGGAGGGCTACGATTCGTGGACTTATCTGCTTCATCTGTGCAATGAAGGTCTTGTAAAGCGCTACGGTGACCATGCGGAGGACTACAGGGAGAGACTTGACTATGAGCTTGGTGTAATAAAGAAGATGGGGTATGTCGACTACTTCCTCATTGTGTGGGATTTCATCAATTATGCCAAGCAGAATGGCATTGCCGTGGGACCGGGACGAGGCTCAGGAGCGGGAAGCATAGTTGCGTATTCGCTTGCAATCACGGATATTGACCCAATTAGGTACAATCTGCTTTTTGAGCGTTTCTTGAACCCGGAGCGTGTGTCCATGCCTGATATAGATGTAGATTTCTGCTATGAGCGCCGTCAGGAAGTGATTGACTACGTTGTAAGAAAATATGGCAATGATAAGGTGGTGCAGATTGTAACATTTGGTACACTTGCGGCAAAGGCTGTTATAAGGGATGTCGGAAGAGTGCTTGACATGCCTTATGCAGATGTTGATAAGGTTGCAAGATTGATTCCGAATGAGCTTGGAATTACCCTTGACAAGGCACTTGCGGAAAGCCAGGATTTCAAGTCGCTCTATGAGGGGGACCCATCGGTCAGGCACCTTGTGGATATGGCGAGAAGGCTTGAAGGACTGCCGAGAAACACATCCATGCATGCGGCAGGAGTTGTCATCTGCCAGAAGGCGGCGGACGAGTTCGTGCCACTGTCAAGGGGCGGTGATGGTGCAATCACAACACAATACATAATGACAACACTAGAAGAACTTGGACTTTTAAAGATGGACTTTTTAGGATTAAGAACTCTTACGGTTATAAAAGATACAAAAGAAATGGTAAAAAAAGATCATGGAATAGATGTAGAATTTGACAAAGATATGAATGACCCAAAGGTGTATAAATTATGGCAAGATGGAAAAACATGTGGGGTATTCCAGTTTGAAAGCCAAGGTATGAAAAACTTTATGCAGGATTTAAAGCCAGATTGCCTAGAGGACTTAATAGCAGGAGTTTCACTTTACAGACCTGGGCCAATGGATCAAATTCCACGTTATGTTAGAGGAAAACAAACAGGACAAAATGAATATACACATCCTAGTCTAGAACCAATATTAAATGTAACTTATGGATGTATGGTATACCAAGAACAAGTTATGCAAATCGTTCGTGACCTAGCAGGTTACTCTCTAGGAAGAGCAGATTTAGTGCGTAGAGCGATGGGAAAGAAAAAACTAGATGTAATGGCAAAAGAAAGAGAAGTATTTATTCATGGACAAGTAGATGAAGAAGGAAATGTCGTTGTACCGGGTTGTGTAAGAAACGGAATCGACGAAGTATCTGCAAACAAAATATTTGACGAAATGGCAGAATTTGCAAAATATGCATTTAACAAATCACATGCTGCGTGTTATGCGGTTGTATCATACCAAACAGCATTTTTAAAAGCATATTATCCGCCAGAATTTATGGCCGCAATGCTTAATAGTTACTTAGGAAATTTAGACAAAGTCCCAGTTTACATAGAAGAATGTAAGAGCTTAAACATAGAAATTTTAAAGCCAAGTATAAATGAAAGTGAACTTAAATTTACTGCAATAAATGGAAATATTAGATTTGGTTTGGGAAGCATAAAAAATGTTGGAATTCAGCCTGTAGAAAACATAATAAAAGAAAGAAACGAAAATGGAAAATTTCAATCATTTACAGATTTTTGCGAGAGAATTGCCGATGCGAGTGTTAATAAAAAATGTATAGAAAGTTTAATAAAAGCAGGAGCATTTGACAATTTAGGAAAAACAAGAAGTACCCTAATTGCATCTTTTGAAAACATAATTGATATGGTAGCTAGTGCTAAAAATCAGGACTACTCTGGTCAAGTAACTATGTTTGATATAGGAAATGAAAGTCAAGATATGCAAAAAATGAAATATACATTCAATGAAATGCAAGAGTATTCAGAAAAAGAAATGCTATCGATGGAAAAAGAAATGCTTGGAATATATATTTCAGGGCATCCACTTGAAAAATATCGAAAGCAGATAGAAGAAACTGCAACAATAAACATAATGGAACTAAAAGAAGCAAATGAAGCAATAGCAATGAATGAGGAAACTAATGTAAAAGACGGTCAAAGAGTAAAAATTGTTGCAATAATTACAAAAATAAAGAAAAAGTTTACAAAAACAAATAAAATAATGGCATTTGTAACAGTAGAAGATTTATATGGCTCATGTGAAGTAGTAGTATTTGAAAACTGTTATAATAATT
>ENA-ORNR01000467-ORNR01000467.1-human-gut-metagenome-genome-assembly--contig:-NODE-467-length-39131-cov-4.865518_pt1 | contig 39131 bp, 30 predicted proteins | sample MGYA00242114_ERZ509020 | MGnify/ENA primary metagenome ERZ509020 (study PRJEB26280, sample SAMEA2338758) | human gut metagenome | biome: human gut; feature: human-associated habitat; material: faeces...
AGCAAGGTTTAGATGCGAGCGCTTTAAGCGAGCATTTAAACCGCCGCGACTAAAGCCACAAATATAGGGTATCTTCTCTCTTCTTGGGCGTCTGTCTAATGAATTAAATAGTAATCACACTTTTTACTTTCATTTTACAAAACTTTGGTTTTGAACTTTACATTTGCCCAGTATTCTTTAGAGGAAGCTTGAGGAAAGCAAGCTTAAGAAAGAAGAAAAAGAAAAGAAAAAGAAAGTAAGAAAGAAGGATTACAATCATGAAGAAATTTATCAGCTTCGCATTAATTGCAGCTATGGCAGTAACAACTCTTGTAGGCTGTGGAAACAAAGGAGCAAAAGCAGATGGCGGAAGTTCCGATGCAGCAATCACTGTAATGTCAAGAGAAGACGGTTCCGGAACAAGAGGAGCTTTCATCGAACTGTTTGGTATCGAAGAAGAAGAAAACGGAGAAAAAGTAGATAAGACAACAGACGAGGCAAGTATCACAAACAGTACTTCCGTAATGATGTCTTCCGTAGCAAATGATGCCAATGCAATCGGTTACATTTCCCTCGGTTCTTTAAATGATACAGTAAAAGCTGTAAAGATTGATGGTGCAGAAGCTTCTGTAGATAATGTAAAGAATGGCAGCTACAAAGTAGTAAGACCTTTTAACATTGTATTAGGAAAGAAAACAAGTGATGCAGCAAATGACTTCGTAAATTACATCATGAGTGCAGACGGACAGAAGATTATTGAAGATAACGGATATATTCCCGTTGACGAAGGTGCATCAGCTTACCAGGCAAGCAATGCAAAAGGTAAAGTAGTTGTTGGTGGTTCTTCCTCCGTATCTCCTGTAATGGAAAAATTAGTAGAAGCTTATAGTAAGGCAAATACAAATATACAGGTAGACGTTCAGACCACAGATAGTACAACAGGTGTTTCTTCTACAGTAGAAGGTTCTTATGACATTGGTATGGCATCCAGAGATTTAAAAGATGATGAGACAGCTCAGGGTGTAGAGGGTAAGACAATTGCCAAAGATGGTATCGCAGTTATCGTAAATAATGAAAGCTCTGTAGATGAATTATCCACAGATCGGGTAAAATCAATCTTCACTGGTGAAACAACATCATGGAGTGACATCACAAAATAAAGGAGTGGGCAGACATGGCAAAATCTAAAGAAAAAATCATGGAAATCGTTTTCCTCCTCGCTGCCTGTGTCTCCATTCTCGCTGTAGCATTAATATGTGTATTCCTTTTCGCAAACGGAATACCGGCGATGAAGAAAATCGGCTTTGCCGATTTTCTTCTTGGTACTACATGGAAACCGGGAAATGATATTTATGGTATTTTCCCGATGATTCTTGGAAGTATCTATGTTACAGTAGGAGCCATTATCATTGGTGTTCCGATTGGATTACTTACCGCTGTTTTTCTGGCATGGTATTGTCCGGAAAAAATATATAAGGTTGTAAAACCGGCAGTAGAGCTTTTAGCAGGTATTCCATCTGTAGTATATGGTTTCTTTGGTATGGTAATGATCGTGCCGGCAATCCGTTACAACTTTGGTGGAACAGGAAGCAGTATTTTAGCAGCTTCGATTCTTTTAGGGATTATGATTCTCCCAACAATTATCGGTGTATCTGAGAGTGCGATTCGTGCCGTACCGGGAAGTTATTATGAAGGTTCTCTGGCACTTGGCGCAACACATGAGAGAAGTGTTTTCAGAGCTGTTTTACCAGCAGCAAAGTCTGGTATCTTTGCAGGAATTATTCTTGGTGTAGGCCGTGCGATTGGTGAAACAATGGCGGTTATCATGGTAGCCGGTAATCAGGCAAGAGTACCAAATGGTATTTTAAAGGGTGTTCGTACCCTGACAGCGAATATTGTAATTGAAATGGGGTATGCAGAAGGTCTTCACAGAGAAGCGTTAATTGCAACAGGTGTTGTATTATTCGTGTTTATCCTTATTATTAACCTCGCATTTTCTATTATAAAAATGCGTTCAGAAAAAGAGTAGATAGGAGATGAGTAAATAAAATGGAAAATATTCAGCAGGCAGCAAAACCAAGCGCTATGATGAACGAAGCTCCTATGAACCATCTGACATTAAGTGACAGATTAAAGTCATATAAAAGGACACCAGGTTCTTTTCTTGTTATGTTGCTCGTCGTTTTATCCGCAGTCGCAACAATCGCAGCACTTGTATTTTTAATTTTGTATATTTTAGTAAATGGTATCCCGTATATTAATGCAGATTTATTTTCCTGGACATATACTTCAGAAAACTGTTCGGTAATCCCGGCAGCGATCAATACCGTAATTATGGCAGGAATATCCCTGTTACTGGCTGTTCCTGTTGGAATCGGCTCCGCGATCTATCTTGTAGAGTATGCAAAAAAAGGTAACAAATTAGTAAAGGTTATCCGTGTAACAGCAGAAACGTTAACAGGTATTCCCTCTATCGTATATGGATTATTCGGTATGTTATTTTTCGTAACTGCATTAAAATGGAAGTTCTCCATTCTTGCAGGTGCATTTACTTTAGCAATTATGATTCTTCCAGTTATTTTAAGAACAACAGAAGAAGCATTATTATCCGTACCGGATTCTTACCGTGAAGGTAGTTTTGGACTTGGTGCAGGGAAACTTAGAACTATCTTTAAAATCGTTCTTCCGGCAGCCGTACCAGGAATCCTTTCTGGTGTTATTCTTGCAACAGGAAGAATCGTGGGAGAGACAGCAGCATTAATTTACACAGCAGGTACCGTAGCAAAGATTCCAAACAGTGCATTTTCATCAGGAAGAACATTAGCAGTACACATGTACTTACTTGCAAATGAGGGACTTCATGTAAATCAGGCTTACGCAACGGCAGTAATCTTACTGATACTTGTTATCGGAATCAATGCATTATCTTCCTTTATTGCAAAGAAAATTTCTAAAGCATAATAAAAAAGGCAAAACACAAAACGATATTTATGATATTTTTCAGAAAGGCAGGACAATATCTTGGCAAATAAAATGATGATTGATGACCTGAATCTGTATTACGGGCAGTTTCATGCATTAAAAGATATCTCTTTAAATATACAGGAAAAAGAGATTACCGCATTCATCGGACCATCTGGCTGTGGTAAATCTACTTTATTAAAATCTTTAAACCGTATGAATGACTTAGTAGAGGGATGTAAGATTACCGGTCAGGTAACATTGGACGGAACAGACATTTACAGAGATTTAGATGTCAATCTTTTAAGAAAAAGAGTTGGTATGGTATTCCAGAAACCGAATCCATTCCCAATGAGCATTTATGATAACGTAGCTTACGGGCCAAGAACACACGGAATCCGAAGCAAAGCAAAACTTGACCAGATTGTAGAAGAAGCATTAAGGGGAGCTGCTATCTGGGATGAGTTAAAAGACCGTTTGAAAAAGAGTGCGTTAGGTTTATCTGGCGGACAGCAGCAGAGACTTTGTATCGCAAGAGCATTAGCCGTAAAACCAGAAGTATTATTGATGGATGAACCAACATCCGCACTTGATCCGATATCCACCATTAAAATTGAAGAGCTGGCACAGGAATTAAAGAAAGATTACACAATTGTAATGGTAACTCATAACATGCAGCAGGCAACACGAATTTCCGACAAAACTGTTTTCTTCCTGTTAGGGGAAATTATTGAGGCAGGAAAGACAGACGAATTATTTTCTATGCCAAAGGACAAACGTACAGAGGATTACATCACAGGGAGGTTTGGTTGATATGCGTATTCGTTTTGATGAACAGCTGAAACAGCTTAACAAAGAAATGATCAACATGGGAACAATGATCGAGAAATCCATTGGAGATGCTGTAAAAGCATTAATGAAACAGGATGTAGAACTTGCCCAAAAGGTAATGGCAGGTGATGAAGAAATCGATCGTACAGAAAGAAAAATTGAAGATTTATGCTTACGTCTTTTATTACAGCAGCAGCCAGTAGCAAGAGATCTTCGAAATATTTCTGCAGCACTTAAGATGGTAACAGACATGGAGAGAATCGGAGATCATGCAACAGATATTTCCGAACTGGCGATTGTTCTTTCAGAGAAAACATACGTTAAAAAGTTAGACCACATCGAAGAGATGGCAAGGGAGACAATGGTCATGCTTATCCAGAGCCTGGAGGCTTATGTAGAAAAAGATATGGATAAGGCACAGAAAGTCATTGCACACGATGATGTGATTGATGATCTTTTCGAGGAAGTAAAACAGGAATTGATTGAACTTATCAGAAATCATGCTGATGAAGGGGAACAGGCAGTAGACCTTCTGATGGTTACAAAATATTTTGAAAGAATCGGGGACCATGCGACAAATATCGCAGAATGGGTTATCTTTTCCATTACAGGACAGATTGCGGGCTAAGGAAAAGATTAGCATAAATAAATATGAAAAAGCAACGATACGAAAACAGATTTCGTGACATGGAGTCATCGTTGCTCTTTTTTTTGTATATTTAGAAATATTTGATAGTGCATGTCGAAAAAAGAAATAATTTTACATAAACTTTACATAGTACTCTCTTCGGATTTTACATAGGTATGTTAACGTAAAAACTAGATATTAGAAAGGTAAATTTTATTTTGCTAACGTAAAAATGAGGTATGAAAAAAGTAAAATCTCTTTCTAGTATGAAACTGACCCGCGAATCCGATAGGTGGTTCGTGGTTATACTATAGCAATTCTGTAAAATAATACAAAAGAATTGTGCGGCAAAAATGAGAATTGCTCTACATATGTAAAATATAAAATGGAGGAGAGAGTATGGATATTTTTGGTATTTTATCAATGATAGGAGGATTGGCGTTATTCCTTTATGGTATGGAGGCGATGGGCGCAGGGCTTTCGAAGCTGTCCGGCGGCCGTATGGAACGTCTTCTTGAAAAACTGACTTCAAAACGAATTATGGCGGTATTATTAGGAGCTGGTGTTACGGCAGTAATCCAGTCTTCCTCTGCAACAACAGTAATGGTTGTTGGTTTTGTAAACTCAGGGATTATGAAGCTGAATCAGGCTGTCGGCATTATTATGGGTGCGAATATTGGTACAACCATCACATCCTGGCTGTTAAGTCTTACCGGGATTCAGGGAAGCAGCTTTATATTAAAAATGTTAAAGCCATCTTCATTTTCCCCTATTCTTGCTATAGTAGGCATAATATTTATTATGTTTACAAAAGATGAGAAAAAGAAAGATATTGGTGGTATTTTTCTGGGATTTGCGATTCTGATGTACGGAATGGAAGCGATGAGTGGTGCGGTAGCGCCTCTTGCAGATAATGAGAAGTTTACAGGAATTCTCACGATGTTTTCTAACCCAATTCTTGGATTGTTAGCAGGTACGATTCTTACCGCAGTAATTCAGAGTTCCTCTGCATCTGTCGGTATTTTACAGGCACTTTGTGCGACTGGAGCGGTTAATTTCAGTACAGCATTACCGATCATTATGGGACAGAACATCGGTACTTGTGTAACAGCAATCATTTCCAGTATCGGAACAAGCAAAAATGCAAAAAGAGCAGCAGCAGTACACCTTTTCTTCAATATTAGTGGTACGGTTATTTTCATGGTCGTATTCTATACATTGAATACGTTTGTTCATTTTTCATTTTTAAATACAGCAGCAAGTCCGGCAGGCATCGCTGTTATCCACAGTTTGTTTAATATTGGCGCAACGATCCTGTTATTCCCATTTGCAAATCTTCTTGAGAAAATGGCAATTCTTGCAATTCCAGATAAAGGATCTGAAGTAGAAGAGATGGAAGAAGAGAAAATCAATCCAGATCTTGCAAGATTAGACGAGCGTTTCTTGGACAAGCCAGGTTTTGCGATGGAAGAATGTCGTGGCGTAGCCATCAATATGGCAAGAAAGTCCAAAAAGGCAATGAATCTTGCGATTGATCTGTTAAAAGAATACGATGAAAAAACATCTGCGAGAGTAGAGAAGTTAGAAAATCAGATTGACCAGTATGAAGATGCCCTCGGTACTTATCTTGTTAAACTGAGTGAACGAGACCTCTCTGTAAAGGACAGTCGTATTTTATCGGTACTTCTTCATTGTATCGGTGACTTTGAGCGTATTTCTGATCATGCGGTAAACATTCGTGATGCCGCTGTGGAAATGAACAAAAAGAATCTGCAGTTCTCAGACAAGGCAAAGAAGGAACTTCTTGTATTTTCCAATGCGATTCGTGACATTATCGACAGGGCGGTACTTGCCTTTGAGACAGGAGATACTGGCCTTGCCAAAGAAGTAGAACCGTTAGAGCAGGTTGTAGATGCACTGAACAAAGAGGAAAAGCAGAGACATATTAACCGTCTTAGAACAGGAACGTGTACCATCGAACTTGGATTTGTTCTTTCAGACATTTCCACAAACTTTGAGCGTGCCGCAGACCACTGTTCCAACATCGCAGTATGTCTGTTACAGGTTGATGAGGGAGGGTTTGACACCCATGAATATCTTGATATACTAAAAGAAGAAAACAGTGAAGAATTTCGACATGAATATATGGAGCTTAGTGAGAAATACGCTTTGCCGGAGAGTAAACATGGAGGAAAATAATTATGGCAAATATTTATATAGTGGAGGACGACACAAATATTCAGGAGATTGAGGCAATCGCATTAAAGAACAGCGGGCATAGCGTAGAACAGTTTGACGATGCGGCACATTTCTACAAAAAGTTAGAAGAAAAACTGCCAGACCTTGCGATTCTTGACCTCATGCTTCCAGATGAAGATGGTTATGAAATTGTGAAGAAGCTTCGCCAGAATCCTGTCACAAAGAAGCTGCCGGTTATCATGGTAACTGCAAAAACTTCCGAGATTGACATGGTAAGGGGACTCGATATCGGAGCGGACGATTATATTAAGAAACCATTTTCCATTATCGAATTTATTACAAGAGTAAAAGCGATTCTGCGCCGTACTTTAGAGCAGCCGGACGATAAATATATGACAATCGGAGACATTTTCTTAGATAATGAGCGTCATGTCGTTTATGTTGATAATAAGGGAATTGAGCTGACTTACAAGGAATACGAACTTTTAAAACTTCTTATGCACAACGCTGGAATTGTTCTTACCAGAGAAAAAATCATGGAGCGTGTGTGGGATACCGAATTTGAAGGCGAATCCCGAACCGTTGATATGCATATCAAGACACTCCGTAAGAAGCTGGGAGACAGCAGCAGACATATTAAGACGGTGCGAAATGTTGGGTATGTTATGGAATAGGGGACTTTTTTATGAGAAGAAAGATTAATGTGCAATTAATCAGTATCTCGATTATTGCGATTATTTCTACGATGCTGGTCATGCTATTTGTATTTTATGATTTATTTCAGACACAGGTACAGGATGATCTTAGCGCCAATGCTATTGTATTAAAAAATACAGGAATTTTTCATTCAGGGAACGAAAAGGCAATACATATGGATTACCGGAAACTGCGTGTGACGTGGATTTCATCAGATGGAACGGTTCTTTATGATAACGATGCCGATGTCGGAACTATGGATAACCATATGAGTCGTCCAGAAGTAAAGAATGCATTTAAAAGAGGAGATGGAAGTGCTGTTCGTCAATCTGCAACAATGGGAACGAATACATTTTATTATGCCATAAAATTAAATGATGGCTCTGTCCTCCGAGTTGCCAGAGAAGCAAGCAATATATGGACAGTTGGAGGAAAAATTTTTCCGATTATAGCGGCGACGATACTTGTGATGATGATTCTGTGCATTATACTGGCACACTTTATGACAAAGAATCTGGTAAAGCCGATCGAGCAGATGGCAGTGGATATTAATGATTTTTCCATTACACCGGCATATAAAGAACTTGCTCCATTTGCAGCAACTATTCGAGCGCAGCATGCGGACATTTTAAAAAGTGCGAGAATGCGCCAGGACTTTACCGCCAATGTTTCGCATGAACTAAAAACACCGCTTACCGCCATATCCGGCTATGCCGAACTTATGGAAAATGGAATGGTACCGCCAGAAGAAATCGGCAGCTTTGCACAGAAAATAGAGAAAAATGCCCGACGCCTGCTTTCTCTCATTAATGATATCATCCGTCTTTCGGAGCTTGATAGTTCCAATACACAGCTTCTTGTAGAGAAATTTGATCTTTTCGAAGAAGCACAGATTTGCGTAGAAAATATGCAAATCTATGCCGAGAAAAACGATGTTACCATAACTTATGAGGGAGGCCATCAGGAAATCACCGCAAATCGCGAGATGATTAACGAACTGATCAATAATCTTTGTGCCAATGCCATTCGTTACAATAAAAAGAACGGAAGCGTAAAGGTCAGAGTGGACAGCTCACAAGGCCACCCATATATCAGTGTGGCAGATACCGGAATCGGAATTTCCAAAGAACACCAGAAGCGAGTGTTCGAGCGCTTCTACCGAGTAGACAAAAGCCGTTCCAAACAGACTGGGGGAACAGGATTGGGTCTTGCTATCGTAAAGCATATCGTTGCGCTGCACGATGCACAGCTAAACTTAGAGAGCGAAGTTGGCAAGGGAACAACGATTACTGTGACCTTCTAAACTGACCATAGTAAACTACTAGGAAAACTCAGAAAAACAAAATATTAATACCAAACTGACCATATTGACTATATCTAAATTGGATATTTCAATATGGTCATTTTTGCTGTACTATACGGACAGATGCAAAATTTAACACAGTCAATACAGACGCTAAATTATTTGTTCCTTGAAGGAATTTTTCTGCATATAAGTATTATGATTTTACTGTAGGATTCCTATCAGAATGATTCTTTCAGGGAATAAACAATTTGAAGGTACAAGAAGAAGCCAATGAACAGGAAATTTTATACAGCAGGACAGCTTTGGATTTTAGCCTGCCATGCTGTGGAATTTTGACCATAGTTTCTTGGGAGGCTTATTTCCCAAGAAACTGCTTTACTGGGCAAAATGGAACGTTTAGCATGGGGCAAAATCCAAAGCTGTCCCTGCTGTATAAAATTTCCGTCTGTTTCCTCTACTATTATACCTTCAAGCTGAAAGGAGTTTTATCATGAATAATAATGCAGAAAAACAGTATGAATTAAACAAGGAACTTGCCCAGATGTTAAAAGGCGGCGTAATCATGGACGTTACGACTCCGGAGCAGGCAAAGATTGCTGAAGAAGCTGGAGCTTGTGCCGTTATGGCATTAGAGAGAATCCCAGCCGACATTCGTGCAGCCGGTGGTGTTTCCAGAATGAGCGACCCTAAGATGATTCGTGGAATACAGGAAGCGGTTTCTATTCCGGTTATGGCAAAATGCCGTATCGGTCATTTCGCAGAAGCACAGATTCTTGAGGCAATTGAGATTGACTACATCGATGAGAGTGAAGTACTTTCCCCAGCAGACGATGTATATCATATTGATAAAAAACAGTTCAAAGTTCCATTTGTATGTGGAGCAAAAGATTTAGGTGAGGCTCTTAGAAGAATCAACGAAGGTGCTTCTATGATTCGTACAAAAGGGGAACCAGGAACAGGTGATGTTGTACAGGCTGTACGTCATATGCGTATGATGAATCGTGAAATCGCACGTATCACATCTATGAGACAGGATGAGCTTTTTGAAGTAGCAAAAGAATTAAAAGTTCCTTATGAACTGGTATTAAAAGTACACGATACAGGAAGACTTCCAGTTGTTAACTTTGCAGCCGGCGGTGTTGCAACTCCTGCTGATGCAGCCGGTATCGGTGAAATTCCTATGACTTTCATCCGTGCCCCTTTTGTAGAATCCGTTCATGCTGACGCTTCCGGAAACACACCTGAGATCCTCAGTATTGTAGAGAATCGTATTGTCGGAGTGAAATATAAGAATCAGATTGCATTTGCATTTCATCCGGAATTAGATCAGGACACACGGATTCATGAAGCATTTCTAGGGATGATCAGATAGTTATCGCAGCATTCTCCAAGGTCTCGTGCAAGTACGGACTTTGGCTCGTTGCCCGCGAAAAAAAGTGCCCTGAATTCCTTTTCTTGAATTCAGGGCACCAAAAATATTTCCATGCAAATAAACTTTATTTCATCTTCTTTCATCCAGACTTTAACTGTTGGTCCCGGAGTTGCACCGAGTCAGCCGCTGTTTGATATCGCAGCGGGTCGCGGACTATACCGCCGGTAGGGAATCACACCCTGCCCTGAAGATCTCCGTATTTTGTTTTTACAGGAATATTTTATTCATATTCACACAATTTGTCAATACTTTTTTCAGACAATACATTATCTGGTTAGTTTGCTACGCCCATCTGAATTTTTCCTGTGCTCTTATTTTTCAGCACACGCAGATAGCAGATCCGCATATCTCCCTTCAGGACGAGACGGATCTCAGATGCGCCGTCCGTCTGCGGTCTGTCTGCGAGGGAAATTTCAACATCCTCATACACCGGTTCACGGTACCGGTTGCGCTCTTTTATTTCTTCCTCCGCATAGCGGTCCAGTTTCGGGGCGCTGCGGAACTCACAGGTTCTTGTGTCACCGGTAAAGCTTCCCATTGAAACACCGTCCACAAAGGCTTCCACACTGCCGCCGCGTTCACTCTTCACATGAAGTGCCAGAACAGCAGCATCGGAAAGATCACAGTCACGGTAAACGAGAACGCCGTCTTTCATCTCATCCTGCACGCGGACTGCCTTGAAGTTGAAATGGCCTTCCGTCAGATACATGTTCTCGTAATCATCATAATGGTCTGCCGCGGTAAATGCACTCAGATCGCGTACTCCCCTTTTTCCGCCCGGAATAAAGATTTCTGCGGAAACGGCTTTATCCTTGCAGGATGTGCCTGCATAGATTTCATACGTTCCTTCTTCTACCATCAGTCTGCGGCTGATGACATCGTAGAAGCGAAGCTCCTCTACCGGGATTTCCAGTGCAACGTGTCTCGTCTCGCCCGGGGCAATGTTTTTCACACGAACAAAATCAAGCAGCTGGCAGATTGGTTTCTTCACGCAGGATTCCAAAGCGGAACCGTAGATCTGGACGACCTCGTCGCTTGCGGTATCGCCCGTATTTCTCACATCGAGAGAGATCTGCAGCAGACGGTCGTCTTTTAAGGAAACCTTATAGTTCTCATACGCAAATGTGGTATACGTCAGGCCATAGCCGAATGGATACAATACCTTCCCGTCGAAATAGCGGTACGTTCTTTTTCCTTTGATGATGTCGTAATCGTCAATGTCCGGCAGCTGATCGATACTCTCATACCAGGTCATATTCAGACGGCCGGCCGGTGCATAGGTTCCAAGCACAGCTTCTGCCATTGCGCTTCCCATATCCTGGCTTCCCGTTGCAGACATGATGATCGCCGGCAGTTTTTCCATCGCTTTCTGAAGTGTGTACGGATAATTCGTAAACAGCACCAGAACGGTATTCGGATTGACCTCTGCGATCCGGTCAAGCAGCATCTCCTGCTCCTCTGGCAGCTCCAGTGTGTTGCGGTCGATCTCCTCTTTTGCATTGATCACGGAGTTACAGCCGAGCGCAAGTAAAACCTGCTTTTTGCCCCGGACTGCAGCAACTGCTTTTTCAATTCCGTTTTCGACAACCTCCATCGTAATCGGAATTCCCTCCGTCTGCTCGAAGGAGAAAAATCCCTCCGCATCTCTATAAACCGGGTAATGGAAACGGTTGGTCAGCACAACGCTGCCATCCTCCTGCGGCTCCACGTGGAAAATCTCCATCACGAACCAGTCGAAGGCTTCCTCCCGGTCTGCCGCAATCTGTCCCATTTTCGGCTTTTCTCCCTGCGACTCTGAGAGTCTTGCGCCGAGGTATTTTCCGGTACGGACACTCTTGAACGTATAGCTTCCCTCACCCCAGTATTCCTTGATAAACACATCCGGCTCATCTGCCATCTGAAGTGTTCCGTCTTCTGCTACGGCAAGACCTTTTTCATTACAGCGGAAAACAACGCGATCCAGACCATCCGCGAATGTAATGTTCTCCTGCTTCAGTACTTCCATCCCCTGCAGGAAGGTTGTGCGGTATGGTGCCGTTCCGCCGTACCAGTCCTGATACCATGCATCACCAAGCGGTCCGACAATGGCAATATCTTCTGCTTTCAGAGCTTTGTCAAGCGGCAGCGCCCCGTTCTCATTTTTCAGAAGTACGATCGATTCACGGCTCAGCTCTTTGCAGATTTCACGTGCCTTCGGGGAATCGATATCGTCCTCGGTCACGCGGTCATACGGATTCAGGTTTTCCCGATCATAAACGCCGAGACGAAGCTTCGTCTCCATCATACAGCGAATAGAGCGGTCCATATCCTCTTCTTTCAGAATGCCAAGCTCATATGCCTCGCGTGCCGCCTGCTCTACCATACGCGGATCGTCAGACATGGCATCCACACCGGCTTTCAGCGCCGTTGCGATCGTCTCCGCATGCTGTCCGAAATAGTGATGCAGATTCACGACAAGTCCCATCGCACCGCCGTCGCTGACAACGTGACGGAGACCGTACTGTTTTTTCAGAATATCGGTCACTTCCGGATTCAGGATACCGATCGTTCCGTTGATCTTGTTATATGCCGTCATAATGCCCTCTGCGCCGCCATCCTCAATACATCTGCGGAATGGCTCCAGATACAGCTCATATTTGTTCCGCGGGTCAATGGAAGAATTTTTCCATCCGCGGCCGACCTCCGTGTTGTTTCCATAGAAATGCTTTAAGGTCGCTGCGCAGCGCAGATACTTCGGATCATCGCCCTGCATTCCCCGGATATAAGCACCGGCCATTTTTCCGGTCAGCACAGGATCCTCTCCGTAACCTTCTTCGTTTCTTCCCCATCTCGGATCGCGCTCAAGATCAACGGTCGGAGCCCATCTGCTGAGTCCATGGCCCTCATGGCGGTGCCATACGACACGCGCCTCCGTTCCCGTCACTTCACCGGCCTGCCTGATCAGCTCCGGGTCCCAGGATGCACTCATACCGATCGGCTGCGGGAAGGATGTTGTCACATCCGGTTTTCCAAGACCGTTCTGATCGTTTCTGCCCTCAACGCCGTGTGCCGCCTCACCGCCCACAGAGACTCCCGGGATGCCAAGGCGCGGCAGATCCGGGGAAGAGCTGGCGAGGTATCCCAGTTTTTCTTCGACCGTCATTTCCTTTAACAGCCAGTCGATTCTTTCCTGATCCGTCAGTGATGCATCCCAGAACGGTGTGTTTTTGTTTACCTGAAACTCCTTCTTTTCTGTCATTTTCCAAAAACCTCCCGATGATTTTGTCTCATGAAATTGTTTGCAGATTTTCCATATACTGTTATCCTTTTACAATGTTTCACATTTCCCATTACTGTCGCTGTATTTTAAAACATGGCCTGACATTTAATAATATCAGACCATGTTTTTGTGCCGCCTTCCGTTCAACGGCAAAACCTTATGTTTTTGCTTTACTTACTCTACATCAACAAGTTTGGTAGCAAGGAACTCTGTCATAGCTTCTTCTGCATCTGCCAGACCATTGTCTGTCAGCTCCTGTACCATGCTCTCCCAGTTTCCATCAAACTCATCTTCGGTACCAGTTACGCATTTAACAAGTCCCGGCCAAGCAATTTCGTCCAGAATTGTCTGTTTCTCAGCAAGTTCCTGTGGCTGCTGATATGCCCACAGTGCAGAGTATGGAAGAAGATCGAACTCTTCCGGCTGTGCAAACATGTCGGTCAGCATCTCAAATCCCATCGCTTCGCATCCTTCTTTTTCTGCTGTATTGTAGTTTGCAATAACAGACTCTTTGGTAGTTGGAGTGTATGGGAATCCGTCTTCAGAGTAGGAACCTGTTCCGTAGATCGGGAATCCAGTGTAGTTGTCAATACCGGTATTCTTTGCATAATCCGGATCAGACTGAGCTTTTGCAACTTCTTCATCGGTACGATATGGCTGTCCGTCATCATCGAGGAAGTAGTTCTCGCCTTCAATACCCCAGTGATACAGGATCTGTCCTTCATCGGAGCACAGATAGTCAAGGAATTTGATGGCACGAACCGGATCTTCACAGCTCTTGGTAATTCCAATACCCCAGCCAACGGTAGTTCCCTGATACAGAAGGGCTTTTTCTACCTGATCTTCTCTTAAGGTTACAGGAAGTCCAACATAAGTCTGATCTACTTTTCCGTCTGCTACCAGAGTAGCTTCGCACTGGCTGTAATGCCACTCAGCATCGGTGATGGCAACAACACGGCCGCTGGCAACTTTTGCAATATAGTCATCATCTGTCTGCGTTGCAAAGTTCGGATCCAGGATACCTTCGTTGTACATACGGCACAGCCATTTGAAGTATTCTTTCTCTTCATCTGTTACATGTTTGTAATGTACGTTGTACTCGTCGTCAATGATCCACTGTCCATTATCCGGGGATGCATCAGCGATCAGTCCTGCCGGGTTTCCAAGGGTAATCATCCAGTGCCAGTCAGAAGCACTCATGGTGATACCGATCATATCCAGACCATCTTCTGTTTTTGGATGTGCTGCAAGATAGCTCTTGATCATTTTTTCATACTCATCCAGTGTCTTCGGATATTTATAATCGTTCTCTTTTAATGCAGCCCACTGAATCTGGCAGCTTCCGCCTGTTGTCAGGGTTTTCTGGTTTACACCTGCGTAGGAAAGCTGATAGATTCCAGGATCATCCTGGCTCCATTTCAGTTTTTCCATCTCTGCTCCGTACATTTTTTTGATGTTTGGACCATATTTTTCAATCAGGTCTGTCATATCAATCAGCGCGCCTGCCTGATACAAATCCGTTGCTGAGCCTTTTGCATAAATCATGTCCGGATACTCATCATTTGCGATCATCAGCGCAACATCTTCTTTTGCATCACCCTGGGATGCTACCGGATAGGAAACATCAAGTGTAACGCCTGTTGCCTCTGTGATTGCTTTTGCTACCGGGTTATCCCAGTTGCCGTTTTTACCATCAGCGTTAAAATACTCAAAGGTAATCGGAGATTTGTCATCTGCATCATCTGCTGTCTCGCCTGAAGAACTTGCCTCTGCCGCTGATCCAGTCTCTGTGCTGGAACCTCCCTTGCTGCTGCCACTGTCGGAACCGCATCCTGCGAGCATTCCGGCCACCATAGCAGATACTAACATGAGTGATACTACTTTTCTTTTCATAAAAGCCCTCCTTAAAATGGTTTATGTCATCCTGCACTCTTTCTTTCGCCTGGCAGGAATAAACATCATCTTTTTCTAAAAATTTTTTAATACTGTTTTTTATCAGTCTTTAACAGAACCAAGTGTCATACCGCCGATAAAGTATTTCTGAAGGAACGGATATACAATAACGATCGGCACAGTTGCTACAATCGTTACGGCCATACGTACGGACATTGGTGTTACGGCCGTCTGTACATTGGTTCCTGCATGAACGTCCATTTTCATGGTCGCCTGGTTCATAATCTCATACAGTTTGTACTGCAGAGTCGGGAGTTTTTTCGCATACAGGTAAGTATCCATGAAGGAGTTCCACTGTCCTACTGCATAGTACAGACCTACGGTTGCGATAACCGGTTTACAAAGCGGCATAACGACTTTATACCAGATCTGAAAATCGTTTGCTCCGTCGAGCTTTGCTGCCTCCTGCAGAGCCATCGGCAGTCCGTCGATATAAGAGCGGACCAGAATCATATTATAAACCCACATCAGACCAGGCAGAATGTATACCATGAAGTTATTGCCCAGCTTTAAGGTACGGATAATCAGAAGGTATTCCGGAATCATTCCGCCGCTGACATACATGGTAACAACGAACAGAAGCTGGAATGGTTTGCGGAGTACGAAGTCTCTGCGGCTTAATGTGTAAGCAACCATCGAGGTACATACAATACCTACGATTGTTCCGATGATGGTTCTTGTTACAGAAATCACAGCCGGCATTGCAATGCCGCCGTCTTTAAATACATATTTATAGTTGCTTAATGTAAACTTTCTCGGAATGATGAAGTTTACATTCTTAATGGTATCCGTAGAATCGTTGAACGAAATCGCCAGTACGTTCAGGAACGGATAAATGGTGATGATGACGAGGAATACGAAGATTACCGCCAGTACGTAGTCAAATTTTTTTGCTTTCTTGTTCATATTCGCGTCCTCCTACATAAGTTTATCTTCGCCTACCAGACCGGCAATCTTATTGGCGATCAGCAGCAGGGTAACGCTGACTGCAGACTGGAATACACCGATTGCGGTACCAAGACCGTAGTTGCTGTTTCCAATACCTCTCTTATAAGAGAACCAGGAAAGTACCATCGTGTGATCCTCAACCAGCGGGTTACTAAGAAGCATCTGACGCTCCATACCTACGTTCAGGGCGCCACCGATGCTCATAATCAGCAGTACGATGATGGTCGGTCGGATACCCGGCAGAGTGATGTGCCAGATCTTCTGCAGACGGCTTGCACCGTCCATATCAGCGGCCTCGTAAAGACCAGGATCAATACCTGCCATGGCGGACAGATAAATAATTGCGTTCCAGCCAACCTCTTTCCAGCAGTTAATCAGGATAATGGTTACCCAGATAAGCGGTGAGTTGGAACTCATCAGGTGCAGATTCTTGCCGAAGATACTGTCAACAACACCGCCGTCGTTGAAAATATTCTTTGCAATACTTGCAATGATAACCCAGGATACAAAGTGCGGCAGATAAGAAATGGTCTGCGTTACTTTTTTGAACTTCATAAAGAACATCTCGTTCAGAAGAACCGCAAATGCGATTGCTGCGATCGTTCCAACCGCGATGTCAAGGAAGCTTACTCCCAATGTGTTGATTAATGTCTGTGTGAACAGACGGTCTTTAAATGCATCTGTAAAGTTCTTAAATCCAACCCAGGTTCTCTCCCAGATCGGAAGTGAGAACGTTGCCGGTTTTACCTCCTGAAACGCCATCGTCCATCCCCAAAGTGGAATATACTTGAAGATAATCAGCCAGATTACAAATGGTACTGACATTACAAGCAGCCAGCGCTGTTTCCACAAAATTGCAGGTGTGATTTTCTGTCCTCTTTTCTTTTTCACCTTTTCCTTCGCCATGCTCCCCATCCTTTCCGTTGTTTTGTGCGTTTTTATTACGCATTTTCTTTGCTTATTTGTGATATTTACATCATATCAAATAAAATCCCCGTTTGATATTGTGTATTTTGTCCACTTATATTGACTTTTTTTATCTTTTTCCACATTTTCAGGTGCTATGGCAGGCATTTTTACTAATTTATATGCGTTTGTTTTTATTTTTTACACCAGCTTACAACTCTACCAATCAGTGTTTTTTTTGTAAAAAAAGCAGGAAAACGTAATGGGGGATTACATTTTAAGAAAAATGTCAGTTTTTTATCCAAATAATCTCCGTTTTCTCTGCTATGATAAACACCATAGAACCAAGAGGGGAAAAACAAGATGAACCAATACAACATATTAGTCGTAGACGACGACCAGGAAATCGTAAGGTCTCTCGGCAAACTATTAGAACTGGAAGGCTACAAGGTAAAAAAAGCCTACAACGGCATGGAGGCGCTCGACATCCTCATGACAGAACAGATCCATCTGATTCTGCTCGATGTCATGATGCCCAAAATGAACGGCCTTTCCGCCCTGATGAAAATAAGAGAAAAAAACAACATTCCGATTATCATGCTCTCCGCGAAAACCGAAGAGAGCGACAAAGTCATCGGACTTTCGATGGGCGCCGATGATTACGTAACAAAACCATACAACACCGCCGAACTCATGGCCCGTGTCAAATCCCAGCTCCGCCGTTACTTCTCCTTAGGCGCCGCAAACGGAACCACGCAAAGCCAGGATATCCTGAAAAACGGCGGTCTGCTGCTGAACCGAAACACCAAAGAACTCCTGGTGGACGGCGAATCCGTCCGCCTGACTGCAACCGAGTACAAAATCATGGAGCTTCTGATGGAGCATCCCGGCTACGTATTTTCAGCCGAAGAAATCTACAGCCAGGTCTGGCAGGAGGATGCTTACAGCGTAGAAAATACCGTCATGGTTCATATCCGGCGCATTCGTGAGAAAATAGAAATTGCGCCGAAAAATCCAAAATATTTAAAGGTGGTGTGGGGAATTGGATACAAAATTGAAAAAATTAACGGAAACTGAAAAACGCATCCTGCTGTGGATGCTTCTCGATCTTTCTATGGTACTGATTTTGTGCGGAAAGCTTCTGCGGAAATGGGCCAGTGAATTCGAATGGGGCATGTGGCGCAACATCGAATGGGGAATCGGCATCGGAGTGACGGTAGTCGGCGTTTTGGGCATAGCCGCAGCCTTGTATCTGGTATGGAAATTCCGAAAAAATACCGGGAACTCGAAAATGACTGCTTTTGCCGGCAGCGAACCGGAAAAAGCGGGAAAAACAGCAAAAAGCAGCGAAGGGGCAGCCGCAGATAAGTCCGAGACAAATGAAATAGAAAAATCCCGGCAGATGCAGTTTGAGGCAAGAGCCGCTGCGGAAGCAGAGAAAGAGCAGCTGTTTCTGAAAAAATCCGAAAAGGCGCCGAATGAGCTTCTGGTTCTTGTCGGAGGATTTGCTTTTTTCGAATGGCTTCAGCCGCTCCGGCACAGTTATGCCAGATACCGCATTGTTGCCGAATGGGGTACTGTAATAGAGTGTGTGCAGACAGGTCTTCTGTTTTTTGGAATCTGTGGCGTTTTCCTTCTCAGTGCCGGCATTCTTGTCTGTCGCTATGAAAAGAAACAACTGAGAGAAATGTCCTTTTTTTGCAGAGAAAGGAAGCGTTACAGAGATCGGACCAGCCTGGAACGGCAGCTTGCCGGTCAGAGTAAATGGCCGTTCCGTGTGGCACTGATTGCGGAACTTCTAATCGTGATTACCATGATCACCGGACTGATAAACGGAATGGATGGCGAGGTACTGTTTGTCATTCTTCTTGGGCTGACCACGCTGATTTTAATTCTGTTTGCCTGGAAAACATACCGCAGTCGCCTGAACCGGGAGATGGGTCTTTTGATGGAACAGATCCATACGATGGCAGAAGGCAGCATGGAAAGCCGGATCCATGAAATATCCGAAAAATCTCTGCTGTATCCGGCATTTGCAGAGCTGGAAAATATTGAGAGCGCTATGCAGAAGAGCGTAGAAAAACAGATGCAGGCGGAGCGTCTCAAAATTGACCTGATTACCAATGTATCGCACGATCTGAAAACACCGCTCACCTCGATGGTCGGCTATACGGATCTTCTGAAAAAAGAGGATCTGACACCGGCGGCACAGGATTACGTCGAAGTGATTTCTGTGAAACAGGAACAGCTAAAGGAGATGATCCAAAGCCTCTTCGAGCTCTCCAAATCGACAAGCGGAACCGAAAAATTCCAGATGGAAAAAATGGATATGAAACGGTTGATCGAGCAGACCCTCGCCGATATGGACGATGCGATTGCGCAGAGCAATCTGTCGTTTCGCACGGCGCTCGGAGATGAGCCGCTTCCGTTCCTTGGGGATAATGGGAAAATGTACCGCGTGATACAGAATCTCGTGGAAAATATCCTGAAATACAGCCTGGGCGGAACGAGAGTTTACATTGACGCAGGGAAGGAAAACGGGGAGATTTTCGTGACGATGAAAAACATTTCCGCCTATGAGATGAATTTTGAAGCGGAGGAAATGATGGAACGCTTTGTGCGCGGCGACGAATCACGGACGAGCGAGGGGCACGGCCTTGGCCTTGCGATTGCATCAAGCTACACGGCCAACATGGGCGGCCGCATGGAGCTTGCGGCAGACGGCGATCTGTTTAAAGTCATCCTGCGTTTCCCGGAGGCAGGCGAGGATTCTGCAGCGGGAGAAACAGCCATAAAAACCTGACTTGCATAAGAATGAGACAGAAGCGGGATTGCAGCAGGAAGGATCTGAAGAAGGATTCTGAGAGAGTATGTAATCCCCAGGAGGAAAAAAATGGAGACAATCAGTATTATCATACCATGCTACAACGAAGAGGAAGCAATTCCGGTTTACTACGAGACGATGGTACGTCAGATGAATGAGATGGAAGAACAGCAGAAGGTTCAGTTCGAGCTGATCTTTGTTGACGACGGCTCAAGGGATCACAGTCTGTTTGAGATGCGCCGGCTTGCGCAGAAGGATATGCGTTGCCGTTACCTCTCGTTTTCGAGAAATTTCGGAAAAGAGGCAGCCATGTACGCCGGACTGCAGGCGGCTAAAGGTGATTACGTAACGGTGATGGATGTCGACCTTCAGGATCCGCCGTCCCTTCTTCCGAAAATGTACGCGATGCTGCAGAGCGGCACTTGTGACTGTGTAGCGGCACGCCGCAGTTCGCGGGAGGGCGAGGGAAAAATCAAATCCTTCTTATCAAATGCTTTCTACAGTGTGATAAACCGCCTTTCCAAAACAGAGATCGTAAGCGGTGCAAGGGACTACCGCCTGATGAGCCGCAAAATGGTGGATGCCGTGCTGGAAATGAGTGAGTACAACCGCTTTTCCAAAGGAATTTTCGGATGGGTCGGCTTTCACACAGAATGGCTGGAATTTGAGCATGAGGATCGCTGCGCCGGAACATCAAAGTGGCCACTTCGAAAGCTCCTTGCGTACTCAATCGACGGCATCACAGGTTTTTCCGTAGCCCCGCTGTCACTCGCATCCGTCATGGGCGTGCTCTTTTTCCTGATTTCGATGATTCTGATCGTGTTCATTATCGTAAGAACGTTGCTGTTCGGCGATCCCGTTGCGGGCTGGCCGTCGATGGCATGCATCCTTTTTCTGGTGAGCGGTGTACAGCTTTTCTGCACGGGCATTGTAGGCATTTATCTTTCCAAGACATATCTTGAAACAAAGCACCGTCCGATCTATCTTTTAAAGGAGACGAGTGAAGAGACGGTCAAGATGCACAGTGTGCAGCCGGTGAAAAAGCAGGAGAGTGCTGCAAAGAGAAGAAAAGATGCCCATACGGCAGAAAAGAAAAATGTGTATTTTCCAGAGTATGCCGACAAACGCCATGCGTCTGAAAGAGGAGAAATCCGGGCATGAAAAAGGAAATCTTAAAGGAAATAAGAGAGCCGGGAAAATCACGGAAAAAGAAAGGCCAGCCGAAAGGACGGCGGAACGGCTTCTTGGAAGGTCTTACCGGAAAGGATTTTACGGCGGCTGGTCTGTTTTTCTTTTCTTTGCTTTTGTGCCGGCTGTTCGTCCTGCAATACGGCGTATTCGGCTCCTCGATTGACTGGATCAGCCAGCACAGCACCCTTGCCGATTACTTCCGAAAGCGGTTTTACGCGACCGGAAACCTCTTCCCGGATTTCGCATGGAATCTGGGAGGAGGTCAGAATATTTACCATTTTGCCTACTACGGACTGCTGAGTCCGACCGTGCTGTTATCCTACCTTTTCCCGTTCATCCCGATGGACCTGTGGGTGATGGGTTCCTCCGCGCTGCTGTATGCGGCGGATGCAGTGCTTTTTTATCGATGGATCAGCAAAAAGGGTCTGCATTACGGCAACTGTCTTTTTACATCACTTTTCTTTACGTGTTCTACCGCACTTCTGTATCATTCCTATAATCAGCTTATGTTTGTCAATTATATGCCGTTTCTGCTGCTGGCTCTGCGGGGCGTGGATCGCCATTTTCAGAAGAGAAAGAGCGGTCTGCTGATTCTTTCCGTTCTTGGGATGATTCTGACCAGCTTTTATTTTTCGGTCGGCGGGCTGCTTGCGCTCACGGCGTATGCGGTGACGGAGTATTTGAAATGCGGTACAGAAAATGCTGCGTATGAAGCGGAACAGGAGAATCGAAAAGTGTCGCGGAATCAAAAGGCCGGGGCAGAGAAAAAGCAGAGGGCAGGTGAAAAATCTGCCGGAACGGGTGAAACCTTGGTGGGTTTGCGGAGCTTTTTTGGCGCAGCAATCCGCTTTGCGCTTCCGGTCCTCGCAGGAATCCTTCTTTCTGGTATTCTGCTGATCCCATCGGCTGCCGCCTTGTTCGGCGGCAGCGGCGAGGGCGGACGCGGCACCGCAGCGGGCGGCATCGCAGGACTTTTTACCGATCCGGCGATGTGGAAACCGCAGTTTCTGATCCTGCGTCTCTGCTACACGCCGTACGGCATTGGCCTCTCCGCATTTGCGGGGGTGGCGCTTTTGGGCAGAGTGATCGGAAAGAGCCGGTTGCGTGAGAAACTGTTGTCCTTCCTTTTGCTGGTATTCTTTTGTATTCCCCTGTTTGGCTATCTGCTGAACGGCGGCCTGTACAGCAAAGATAAAGTATTCATCCCGTTTCTTCCGGTCCTCTGTGCAGAAGTCGGGCTTTATGTGGAAAACCAGCTTGTCCGGAAGCGGGAGTGTGGAAAAAATCGAAGCACCGGGAATTTTAAGCGCAAAGTCATGACAGAGCTGCGAGAATTGTTTCCGTACCTCATAGTTCTGATTCTGATGTGGAATGCAAAGCAAGAGACATACTTTGAACCATACTGGCATCTCGGCATACTGGATGTGATCTGTGTGACTGCGTGCTATCTGGCATGGCGGTGGTTTCCGGCAAAAAAACAGCTGCGGGGCAGAGAGCTTCCGTTTCTACCGCTCGTCTTTAGTGCTGTGATTCTTGCATTTGCCGGAAAAGCAATCAATCAGGAAAAGCATGTGATGATCCCGCGCAAGACGTATGAAGCTCTGACGGACAGCAAGATTGCAGCGGCAATCCGTGAGATCCGCGCGGAGGATCCCGGCTGGTACCGTATGGAGCAGTATGGAGACGGCGGACAGAACCTTGCGAACGTCAACCGGATATGGGATGTCGGGCAGAATGTTTCGACGATTTATTCCTCGGCATACAATGCAGAATATAAGAAATTCCGGGACGAGACGTATGGGATTAATGAAGCCTTCCGCAACCGCATGATGCAGACGGTTTCCGATGATCCGCTGTTCTGGCAGTTCATGGGAGTGAAATATATTCTGGCAAAAACACGGCCGGAAGGGTATGAATTGTACCGGGATTACGGGGACTTTCAGGTTTATCGTGCCATATCCGCGGCGCCGGTTGCCTACGTGACAGACCAGGTGGTTTCCGAGACGGAATACAAATCGTTACCTTATCCGCAGAACCAGGAAATACTGGAGACGGCAGCCGTGATCCCGGATCAGGAAATGCGGAAGACAACAGCGGCAATCCCGGATCAGGAAAAATCGACGGAATCTGTGGATAATTTCAGAGCCGCTGCAGATTCAGATACAAAGAATGGTTCTGTAGGACCCCTGTTTCACAGTTGTTTTCAGAAAGTAAACCTTGAAATTCCAGAGACCGATCAGGAAGATCTGCGCATTCAGAAGACAGCGGACGGATATGAGATTGAGACGAAAAAATCCGTGACCGTCCCAGCAACGCTGCCGGGTGCCGCAGAGGGAGCGACGCTGCTCGCCGTTTCTTTCGAGGTGGAGAATCAGAAAGCGAGTCATGATATGTTCATCCGCATCAACGGCCAGACCAACCGCCTGACCGGCATCAACCATACGTATGCCAATGGGAATACACAGTTTAACTATCTTGTAACGATGAAAGAAGATGGAACCGCATTCATTCGGATGGGAAAAGGCCATTATATCCTGAAAAATTTTGAGACATGGACTGGTATGGCACAGCCGTTGGAAAAAACGGAGCAGCTGTACAGTCAGGCGGTTACCCTGATTGGCGGAACAACAGCAACATACGGCGGCGACGGCATCACAGGCGTGCTTTACGCGGAAAGAGACGGATACCTCATCACCAGCATTCCATACGATGAAAATTTTGTGCTGAAAGTGGATGGGAAAGAAACACTGCTGTTCCGCGCAAACACGGCATTTCTCGGCGCAAAAATCCCATCAGGCGAGCACAAAATTGTTCTTGTGTACCATGCGCCCGGACGGGCGGCTGGCAGTTGGTGCAGCCTGATGGGAGGAATGCTGGCACTCATCCTTGTGATCTGTGAAAAAAAGAAACAGCAAAACGGCAGCGAACGGGCAGGAGAGAGCAAAATGTTGCAAAAACAGCGGAAATATTATATCATCAGAGTGTAAAAATAGTTGTAGTGACGCTTGGTGGAATGGAGCATATCTTTACAGCCGCAGGAAGAACTGGCAGCGTTTGCCCGTTTTGGAAACGCCGTTGCAAGCCTTTGTGTGGAGAAAAAAGGTGCTAGAGCGTGTCTGAAAAATCATTTCCGCAATCTGCAAGCCCCACTTTGCGGTATATTTTACCCTCATTCGGTTGCCGTAGCCCGCTACGCCGCCCTTATTCGGATAAAATCTCCCACGAACTGGGACTCGCAGTTCACGAAAAGCCTTTTTCAGACACGCTCTATTCCGGCCATGCCGGATCTGGCACAGGTAGAAAAAAGACTGGGGGATAAGAAATGGAATTAAGAGAGCAGTTAAATGGAATCCAGCATGTCGGTATTCCGACCAACGATATTGAGATGACGATTGCGTTTTATGAAAAGCTTGGATTTGAAATTGCATTCCGCACCGTAAATGAGGCAGCGGATGAGAAAGTGGCATTCTTAAAGCTTGGAACACTTGTGATCGAAACGTACGAAAACAAAGCTGCAGCACTGAAACCCGGAGCAATCGACCATGTGGCGATTGACGTAAAGAATATTGAAAAGGTTCACGAAATGATTACCGGGGCCGGTCTGAATACGACGCAGGATGAAGTACATTTCCTTCCGTTCTGGGAAAATGGCGTCCGTTTCTTCACGATCGAAGGACCAAATAAAGAAAAAGTGGAATTCAGCCAGTATTTGTAACGATTCCAAGCCATGCGAAATGGAAGAAAAATCGCGAATCATGCTTGCATGAATATCCGTTTGACCAGCAAAGCCTCTGCCGGAAAGCAAAATTTTTGCCCGGCAGAGGCTTTTTTACTTACTCTGAAACAAATACTACCGGATAGTCAAAAAAGCGCAAATTATCCCTATAGAGTAAAGGAGATGCAAAATTTATCTGCAGTTACAAAAACGGGGTGGAGTTTTTATGGAAACAGGGCAGGAAATCATTGTGCTTTCTGCACGTGAGTGGTAAAATAGAATAGATAATATATAATCTGTTTTGAATAAAAACAGGATATTTTAGATAACATATAATCTGTAACAAGAAGGGGAAAAAATGGAACAATTTATATGGGAAACTCCGGAAGAACTGGATCAAAAACTTGCGCAGCGAGTGAGAAAAATCAGAAAGAGACGTTCAATTACGCAGGAAAAATTAGCATCTATAAGCGGAGTGAGTTACGGCTCAATCAAAAGATTCGAAACGACAGGACAAATTTCCCTGTTATCTTTAACGAAAATTGCAATCGCACTGGATCTTGCAGATGAGCTCAGAAATATTTTCACGCAGGTACCGTATAAAGATATTCAGGAGGTTATCAATGAAACAAGATAAAGTACTGCAGGTGTGTTATGAGGATCAAACGGTGGGAACATTAGCTATGACGGCAGACCACAAAGTGGCATTTCAGTACAGTGATGAATGGCTGGAAACCGGATTTTCGATCAACCCATTTTCATTGCCTTTGCAAAAACAGGTATTTGTTCCAGTTAAGGATCATTTTGAAGGATTATTTGGGGTTTTTGCGGACAGTCTTCCAGATCATTGGGGCAGATTACTGTTGGATCGCCTGTTACGGGCACATAAACAAAATCCGGATGAACTGACCGTACTGGATCGTCTGGCGATTGTGGGCACATCGGGGATGGGAGCGTTGACATATCACCCGGAAAAGAATTTTCCAGAGGAGCAGAGCAGTGCAGATCTGGACAAACTGGCGGAAGAGTGTCAAAAGATACTGAATACAGAGTATTCGGATAAACTGGACGAATTGTATCTGCTGGGAGGTACCAGCGGCGGAGCAAGACCTAAAATCATGACAACCATTGATAATGAAGAATGGATTATCAAATTTCCAGCGCATGTGGACGGAAAAGATGCAGGAAAAATGGAATATGACTATTCCTGCTGTGCCAAGGCCTGCGGAATTATGATGAGTGAAACGAGATTGTTTCCATCAGAAAAATGTAAAGGATATTTTGGAACTAAAAGGTTTGACAGGAGAAACTGTTTGAAAGGGAAAAAGAAAGTGCACATGTTGACGACAGCTGCAATTCTGGAATTGGATTTTGAGCAGCCAAGTCTGGACTATCATGGATTAATGAAACTGACAAAAATCATGACACGCAATTGCGATGAAGATGTTGAAAATATGTTCCGCCGAATGTGTTTCAATGTTTTTGCACATAACAGAGATGATCATTCGAAGAACTTCACGTATTTGTACGAAGCAGACGAAGATAAATGGCATTTAAGTCCGGCATATGATCTTACTTACAGTAATACGTATTATGGCGAACATACTACGTCAGTAGATGGAAATGGAAGAAATCCAGGCAGAAAAGAGTTACTGGCGGTAGGAACTGGTGCAGGGATGAAAAAGACAAGGTGTGAAGAGATCATAGACGAAATTGAGAAAAAAGTAAAGGAAATGTTGGAAGAATATCTTTTGGGTAAGTGATTCTCTTTGCATTCAAAAAATTTTAAACAGCAAGTTATTAACAGTTAAATAAAAAAGAGTTGCCAGACAAATGAACACTATAAGTACCTTGCTACGAGTTTTATTTTCGTAGCAAAGTACAAGATAGTACAGAGATAAAAATATGTCTCATTTGTCGTTTAACTCTTTACATTGCGCTTTTATTTCTTCTATCGAATCCTTCAATAACTTTAATCTGGCAGGCTACTTTCTAAACAAAGTCGTCCCCATCCCACCCGCCTGTTCGGGTATTCGCTCTCGGATGCGATGGGTTTTGCACCTGCAATGAGATAAGCTTTCAGTTTTTCACCATATAAAAACGGGTCATTTCCGCGCAGAATGCCCCATTCCATCATAAGCGCGGCGCTTCCCGATACAAAAGGCGTGGCAAACGAGGTGCCGGTGAAGGAAGCATAGCCGCCGCCGGAACGGGGAGCTGGGATATTGACACCCGGGGCGGCGAGATCAGGTTTGATTTCGTGGAGAATACGGGTATAGCCGCGGCCGGAGAAGCTGGCATAGGAGGAGAGGCGGGGATCATAGGCACCGACCGTGATAGCGGAGCGGGCGGTGGAAGGGATGGTGAGTGTGGTGTCGGCAGTGGGAGAGAAGAAGCGGGTCTGTAGACCGATGGCATTTCCGCCGGGAAGCCAGAGGTCAAAGGAACCAGAGATCAGGCGGCCGGGGGTGAGACGCAAGGTCCAGATGCCGTTTTCGACGGACAGATGGTTTCCTGTGCCCTGAAAGGTCAGGTAAATTTCCTGCGCCTGGCTGTAGGGGGATGGCATGCCATAAAACAGGAGAAGTTCTGTCGGACCAAGCGTCAGACGCGCCGTGCCGAGGACAGGAGAGAGCGTGCCGGAGCGGATGCCGCCGGGGGAAATCAGTTCGATCGAGATTTCATCCCCATAAACCTTCCAGATCTGGAGACTGAACGAGGATTCATAAGCACCGACCTGAAATTCGACGGAGACAGCGCGGTCAGCCGTTGCCGAGACCGCAGACGTCGCAGCCGGATCAGATGTCGCACGGACTGTTTGCGTCTGACCGGACGACTTGCGATCCGACTTTAGGTTCCCGGCATAATGGCGTCCGGTATCCCCTTCATTTCCTGCCCCGATACAGATCACGTTCTGCCCTAAATTTGACACTGCATTCAAATACGTTTCAAGTAAGGAATCCCCGCTGTGCGAACCGTAATTATTCCCGAAGCTCAAATTAATCACAAGCGGCCGCTCCACCAGAAGTGCATATCTTACGCAGAAATCCACCGCCTGCAGCAATTGCGATGTCCGCGGCAGATCCGCCGGATCAGGATTCCCAAGCTTTACGACCACGAGTGTTGCTTCCGGTGCCACGCCCCGCATGGCCGCATATGCCGAGGATCTCCCATTTCCCGCTGCGATTCCGAGCACCGCTGTCCCATGCCCCGTTACATCGCGGGACGGCACGAGGGCAAACCGTTCTTCCGGCGTAGAAGATGCAAGTGCCTCATTGATCTGCTGCCGTGTATATACCGACCCAAGAGCATACCCCATCGGAGGATTCCCCGGAATCGTCTGATCCCATAAAATTGCAATTCGGCTTGTCCCGTCCGGTGCGCAGAAATCAGGATGCGCATAGTCCACGCCTGAATCAATGCATGCAAGCAGCACCCCATTCCCAGACAGACCCATAACCCCCTCCTGCACAGGCGTAATACAGGATATGCTCCGCACAAATGCATCTGCGAAATAAAGTAATTTCGGTTTCTCCAGATAGGTAATCTGCGGCAGTCCTGTCACGTAATCCATCAGGGACTCCGGAACCAGAAGAATGGCATACGAAAACAGCAGCAGCGTCACACGAACTCCCTGCCCCTCCAGAAAAGCCAGGTCTCCCTGATACTGTACAATTACTTCCCATGTTTTGCTGTAAGAGTTATAACCTGCCGAAAGCTCCGGCACACGCCGCCGTTCGACTTCCGTTGCGGCCAGCGCAAGGTTCAACAGGTTTTCCCTTTTTTGATCAGTCATTACAAAAACTCCGTCCAAAATGTTGTTAAAATCTATTCCGCTTTTCCGGGAAATATGATATAATCGCCATCGTACAATAGGGGTACAGATCTGCTTTTTGGAGTGCATCGAAAAATGGTTTTACGATGCCGCCTGGCGGGTCTTTACTATTTTACGCAAAATGCTTTTGCATTGAAGGGAGAGAACATGAAAATTATCATTGTGGGCTGCGGAAAAGTCGGAACCGCACTGACCGCCCAGCTGAGCCGCGAGGACAACCTTGTGACGGTCATTGACACAGACAGTATTGTCGTCCGCAACGTCTCCAACACCTACGACGTTATGGGAATTGTAGGAAACGGAGCAAGCTATCAGGTGCTTCAGGAGGCGGATATTGAGCATGCGGATCTGATGATTGCCGTAACCAAAAGTGATGAAATGAACCTGCTTTGCTGTGTCATCGCCAAACAGGCGGCAGACTGTCACACCATCGCCAGAGTCCGAAACCCGATGTATCGGGAGGAGAGAGAATTTATCCGTAAAAAGCTGGGTCTGTCCATGATCATCAACCCGGAGCACGCGGCCGCCATGGAAATGGCAAGACTGCTGCGGTTCCCATCTGCGATTGAGATCGACAGCTTTTCCCGCGGAAGAATCGAAATGCTGCGCTTTAAAGTGCCGGAAACATCGAAAATTGTCCATATGTCGCTGCGTGAGCTGGCCGGAGCGCTTCAGTACAGTCTGCTGGTCTGTGCTGTTGAGCGAAATGGCGAGGTTTACATACCGGATGGAAATTTTGTGATCCAGGCAAAAGACAGCCTTTCCATCATTACCACACCGCAGAACGCAGAGAGCCTGTTTAAGAAAATTGGTGTTCATACAAACAAGGTACACAATACGATGATCGTCGGCGGCGGTGAAATTACGTATTATCTCGCAAAATCACTGGCAAATATGAACGTCGATGTCAAGATTATCGAGAAAAATAAGGATCGCTGTGAGGTTTTAAGCGAAGCACTGCCAGATGCAACCGTTATTTACGGTGACGGAAGTGACCAGGAGCTCTTAAAAGAAGAGCGCATCCAGAATATGGATTCCTTTGTGGCCTGCACCGATATGGATGAGGAAAACATCATTCTGTCGCTGTATGCGAAAGAGAAGGTATCCTCAAAGGTTGTAACGAAAATCAACCATCTGGAATTTAATGATGTTATCCACAGCCTGAACCTGGACAGCCTGATCTACCCGAAACACATCACCGCAGAGTACATTCTGCAGTATGTCCGGGCAATGAAAAACTCCATCGGAAGCAACGTTGAGACGCTGTATAAGCTGATGGAAGACCGTGTGGAGGCTCTTGAGTTTATCGTGAACCAGAATTGCCGTATGATCGGCATCCGTCTGCAGGATATGAAAACACGGCCAAACCTTCTGGTAGCAGCGATTAACAGACAGGGAAAGGTCATCATTCCGGGTGGACAGGATTCCTTTGAGGCAGGAGATTCCGTCATTATCGTAACAACGGAAACCGGTCTTCAGGATATCCATGAGATTCTGGCAGAGTAACGGGGGAAGCGGATTATGAACTATAAAATGATTCGTTTTGTCATCAGCTGGGTGCTGAAAGTGGAAGGTATGCTGATGCTACTTCCGGCGCTGGTCGGAGCCATGTATCAGGAAAAGACAGGCTTTGCGTATCTTATCTGGGGACTGCTCTGCATTGCGGCCGGTCTGATTCTCTGCTTCAGAAAACCGTCCAATATGGAAATCTATTCCCGCGACGGATTTGTCTGCGTTTCGTTAAGCTGGGTTGTCCTTGGTGTTTTCGGAGCGGTTCCGTTTGTAATTACGGGGGAAATTCCGTTTTATATCAATGCGCTGTTTGAGATCGTTTCCGGTTTCACAACGACAGGAGCCAGCATTTTGAGCGATGTGGAAGCACTTTCACACGCCAGCCTGTTCTGGAGAAGCTTTTCCCACTGGATTGGCGGTATGGGCGTTCTTGTGTTCATTCTTGCATTGCTTCCGATGAAGGGCGGTTCCGTCATGAACCTGATGAAGGCAGAGAGCCCGGGACCGACTGTTTCCAAATTTGTTCCGAGAGTGCGCGGAACCGCTAAAATTCTGTATCAGATTTATCTTGGCATGACACTTTTTACCATTGCTGCCCTGTTGCTTTCCGGCATGAAGACATTTGATTCTGTCACACTCGCCATGGGAGCTGCCGGAACAGGAGGCTTTGCCGTGTTGAACAGCGGTTGTGCAGTGTACACACCACTGCAGCAGTGGATTCTGACAATCGCCATGATTGCGTTCGGTGTGAATTTTAACTTTTATTATCTGATGCTTTGCAAAAAGGGAAAGGCCGCCATTTCGTCCCAGGAGGTAAGAGCGTATTTCCTGATTATCCTTCTGGCAGGAGGCGTGATTTCCTGGAATACCTATCCGATGTACCATTCCATCGGTGAAGCGGTGCGGACTGCCTTTTTCCAGGTTGGATCGATTATCACGACAACGGGTTATTCCACGACGGACTTTGACCTCTGGCCGGAGCTGTCAAAATGTATTCTGGTGATGCTGATGTTCATCGGAGCCTGTGCCGGTTCAACGGGAGGCGGAATCAAGGTTTCGCGAATCCTGATTCTCTTAAAAACCGTGAAAAAAGAGCTTGGTTCGATCGTACATCCGCGCAGTATCAAACGCATCCGTTTCGACGATCACCCGGTAGAGCATGAGGTTCTGCGGGCGATCAACGTATTTTTGATTGTTTATCTGGTGATCTACAGCTTTTCCATGCTGATCATCAGTGTGGATGGATTTTCCTTCGAGACAAACTTCACGGCAGTTGCCGCAACACTGAACAACATCGGACCGGGTCTTGACCAGGTAGGACCGACCAGTAACTTCTTTGGATACGGTCCGGTTTCCAAGCTGATTCTGATTTTTGATATGCTGGCAGGCCGTCTGGAACTGTTTCCGATGCTGATTCTTTTCTATCCGTCTACCTGGAAGAAGAGAGGATAAAGCGGTTCACCGGGAAGAAAAGGGACTTTGCGTCGGCGGGAAACTGCCGGGAGCAGAAGGAAAAGAAAAAATGGTTACGATTCACAGGGTTTTCCAAAAAAAACAGAAAGACGGAATAAAGTCAGGGTGCATTTCCTGACCACAGGCAGAAAGGAAGGAACTTATGAGTAACTGGGAAAAGAATGTAAGAAAAGTTGTGCCGTATGTACCGGGCGAGCAGCCGCATGAGGCTGATATGATTAAGCTCAATACGAATGAGAATCCGTATCCGCCGTCACCAAAAGCCGCAGAGGCGATCAGACGGGTAGCAGAAGAGGATACCCTCCGTCTCTATCCGGATCCGACCGCGGCAGAACTGGTGCAGGCGATCGCGGATGTCTACCACGTAAGCCCGAAGCAGGTTTTTGTCGGCGTCGGTTCGGATGATGTTCTGGCGATGGCGTTTATGACGTATTTTAACTCTGACAAACCGATTCTTTTCCCGGACATTACGTATTCCTTCTACGATGTCTGGGCGGAGGAATTCCGTATTCCGTACGAGCAGATCCCGCTCGATGAAAATTTCTGCATTGTGCCGGAGCAGTATTTTGCAGAGAACCATCCAAATGGCGGAATCGTGTTCCCGAACCCGAATGCACCGACGGGTGTGGAGCTTTCACTTTCTGCGATCGAATCGATATTACAGCACAACCCGGATGTGGTTGTAATTGTGGATGAGGCATATGTGGATTTCGGAGCAGCCACTGCGCAGCCGCTGTTGGAAAAATATGAAAATCTGCTGGTTGTGCAGACAACATCAAAATCCCGTTCGCTTGCCGGCATGCGCATCGGCTATGCAATCGGAAATGAGAAGATGATTTCGTATCTGAACGATGTGAAATATTCCTTCAATTCGTATACCATGAATCAGACCACGATCGCAGCCGGAGCCGCAGCGATCCGCGATGTGGAATATTTCCGCAAGACGGTGAAAAAAGTGATGGAAACGAGAGAGTGGTCGAAGGAGGAGCTGAAAAAGCTGGGATTTTCTTTCGAAGATTCGAAATCGAACTTTATTTTCGCAACGCACAAAAGCGTACCGGCCGGGAAGATTTTTCAGGCACTCCGGGAACGCCATATTTATGTGCGGTATTTTGAGAAACCCCGCATTGACAATTATCTGCGTATTACGATTGGCACGCGGGAAGAAATGCAGACGCTGTTTGATTTTTTGAAAGATTACTTAACCGAATCAAGCAAGTAGCGAAGCGGATTGCAAATATCCGCTTGCCAAGAGGGATGAAGCAGCTGAAAATATAAAACAGAAGAAGAGTATCTGCAGAGGAGCAGAAGAAAATTTTAAAGGGGGACTGCCGTCGGAATCAGCCATGAGATCCGGCGGCAGTTTTAGAAGGTATTTGGGTATGAACAAAGAGAAGAAAGAAGTAGTAAAGGTAAATCAGATTACGGAAGGTGTTATCTGGCAGCAGATTCTGATCTTTTTCCTGCCGATTCTGTTCGGAACGTTTTTCCAACAGCTCTACAACACGGCGGATGCCATGATTGTCGGACACTTTCTTGGAAAACAGGCACTTGCGGCGGTCGGCGGAACGACAGGTACACTGATCAATCTGCTGGTCGGATTTTTCGTCGGCCTTTCGAGTGGTGCGACAGTTGTTATTTCACAGCATTACGGAGCCAATAAAGAGGACAAGGTTCAGTGGGCAGTGCACACGTCCATTGCCTTTTCCATTCTCGGAGGTATTGTGCTGACGGTAGTCGGCATTGGCTGTTCGAGATGGATGCTCGATCTGATGAACACGCCGGATGATGTTGTAAATTATGCGCTGATTTATATGCGTGTTTATTTCCTTGGAACCATCGGAAACCTGATTTATAACATGGGTTCCGGTATCCTGCGTGCGGTCGGCGACTCGAAACGTCCGCTGCTGTATCTGATCATCTGCTGTATGACCAATATCGCGCTTGACTTTTTATTTGTTGTCGGTTTGCAGATGGGTGTTATGGGCGCGGCGCTTGCGACCATTCTGTCGCAGATCATCAGTGCGGTTCTTGTTATGGGCTCTCTGATGCGGACCAGAGATATTTACCGGCTTCATCTGCGGAAAATCAGCATTGACTGGATTATGCTGAAACGAATTATCCGCATTGGCTTTCCGGCAGGAGTACAGTCGATTCTGTACTCGGTATCGAACGTGATTATTCAGTCTGCTGTCAACTCGCTGGGAACCAACAATGTGGCTGCGTGGGCGGCTTACGGAAAGGTGGACGGTCTTTTCTGGATGATGATCAATGCGCTCGGTATTGCGGCGACAACCTTTGTCGGTCAGAACTACGGTGCGAAAAAGATGGATCGTGTACACCGCGGTGTGCGCACCAGCATGATCATGGCATTCCTGATGACGGGTCTGATGGTTGTGTTTATGTGGTTTATCGGTGATACACTGATTTCTCTGTTTACCACAGATACGGCTGTGCGTGAAATCTGTCACGGACTGATCCATTTCCTGGTTCCGACCTTCTTTACCTACATTTCCATCGAAATCCTTTCCGGTGCACTCCGCGGTGTCGGAGATGCATGGATTCCGATGTTTATCACCGGAATAGGAATCTGCGGAGTACGTATCGTGTGGATGACGGCGGTTCTGCCGCATTTCCACTCCTTAAAAGGAGCGGCCTTCTGCTATCCGCTGTCGTGGGTGATCACAACGATTGCGTACTTTATTTATTACCTGTTCTTCAGTCAGCTGAGTAAGCGGAAAGAATTGAGGAGTATCTAACAGAATGTTCAAACTGTATTAACAAAACTGTGCTATCATGAAAATATCAGTGTCAAAAGGTCAAAAAACCGATGCAGGAGGATTTTTGAACTCGGGACACGGCAAAAAATGAGTAAGTAGCCATTTTTCAAAGAAAAATGAGCGGATTACAAAGGAAAGACAGGTGGAACGTAAGATGGTAAGTGAAAAAGTAACGATTGTCAATCCGTCAGGTCTGCATCTTTTAAACGCGGTAAATTTGTCAAACAGTGTAAGCCGGTACAAATCTTCCATGTCGTTTACCTATGAAAACAACGGGATGCAGGGAACGGTTAATTTAAAGAGTATTTTGAGTATCGTTGCCGCAGGAATCAGGCAGGGAGACACTATTGAGATCTGCAGCAGCGGAGAGGATGAAGAGGAAGCACTTCGGGCGGCCATTGCCGCAATTAAAAGCGGGCTCGGAGAGACGCCGGAGTGAGGAGATAGGAACATAGAATAGAAATAAAGAAAAGGACCTCGCTTTTTGAAAAAACGGAATGGGAAACCGGACCGTATTTCAAAAAGCGAGGTTTTTTTGTGGTGGCAGATAAAAGATTCCTGCCTTCGGGGGGGGATTTCGAAAGCAGGGATGAAAAGATAAGCTGCGAAGCAGCTCTTCGGCTATGAGCAAGCAGCGAAGCGGATTGCGAATATCCGTTTGACAACAGGAGGTATAAGGCCGGAAAAAAGTGTCTACACTCTGGATAAAGCAAAAATGCAGAGAAAAGGAGTGTAGAAAAAATGGCAAGGCAGAAGAAAATTGATCTGGAACATATGACGGAGAAGGAGAAAATGAAATACGAAATCGCAGGTGAGCTGGGGCTTTTAGAACGCGTGCTGAATGACGGCTGGCGATCACTCACGGCAAAAGAAACGGGACGGATCGGTGGCCTTGTGACACGGAGGAAGCGGCAGATGGCGGCGGAAGGAAAGAACGAAAACGAAGAAAAATAAGCGGTACCGCAATTTTTGCAATATCCTCAACAGTTTTGACCATAGATTTTTCCTGTGAAAGCGTTATAATAAAAACAAGGAATGGGTGGTGCCGCGCCAAAGTCCGTGTCTGCACGAGACCCGGCGACTGCCGCGATACCCTGAGAAACTCGCAGAGCGTGTTTCGGATCGTTTGGAGAAGTGAGGGAAAAGTTTATGGAAGCAAAAAAAGAGAAAAAGTATATGTCGGATATCCATCTCGAGGATTATACCGAACAGTACGAAACGGGATTTGCCACAGTGGACACGATGATATTTGAAGGGGGAAGAAGAGAGGAGCTGCTGAACGGCGGCTGGCATTATGCAGTCGATCAGTACGATACCTGTCTGCGCCAGAAATGGTACAAAGAGAGATACCGCGACGAAAAAGGCTTCACTGTGCCAATCGACTATTCCTTTGACGAGTGGCCGGTGATGCAGCTTCCGTGCAGCTGGAATACCATCGATCCGATGTATCTCCTGTATGAGGGAAGCATGGTCTTTACGAGAAAATTTTCCTATATCGCAGAAAGAGAGGAAACAGTCTTTCTGAAGGTGGGCGCAGCCAATTATCTGTGCCGCGTTTTCTTAAACGGAAAATACGTCGGTATGCATCGCGGCGGATCGACACCGGCGTTCTGGAATATCACAGAATACCTGAAAGCGGAGAACCGCATCGTGCTTGCTGTTGACGGAACGAGACGGCCGGAGCAGGTGCCGACCGAGAATACCGACTGGTTCAACTACTGCGGCGTATACCGCGATATCGCACTGATCCGTGTTCCGAAATGCCATATCAAAACTTTTAAAATTGCGCTTGTGCCGGACGGAACATTTGGACATGTTATGGCGAAAGTGACACTGTCGGAAAAAATCACAGCCAAGGCAGAGCTTGTCATCGAGGAGCTTGGCGTGAGCCGGAAAATCCAGCTGGAAAACGGAGCCGGAGAAGTTGTTTTTGATGCAAAACCGGAGCTTTGGACACCGGAAAAACCGAAGCTGTATGATGTAAAAGTAACCTGTGGAACCGATACCGCCAGCGACCGGGTCGGCTTTCGTGAAATTCGCGTGAACGGCAGAGACATTCTGCTGAACGGAGAGCCCGTTTTCCTGCGTGGTATCAGTTGCCACGAAGACAGCGTGGAAAACGGAAAAGGCCTGACAAGAGAGGAACGGATCGAAAATATCCGCATTGCGAAAGAACTGGGATGCAACTTCATGCGCCTTGCACATTACCCGCATAACGAAGAAATGGCAAAACTCGCCGACGAGCTTGGGCTTCTTTTGTGGGAGGAAATTCCGGTTTACTGGGCAATTCGTTTTGAACGTGAAAAAACATATGAGGATGCCAAAAATCAGCTCCGCGAACTCATCAACCGTGACTGGAACCGCGCGAGCGTGATCATCTGGTCTGTCGGAAATGAGAATGCCGATACGGATGAACGGCTGAAATTCATGAGCGCACTGGCAGAGTGCGCGCATCGGGAGGATGAGACGCGAATGGTGTCTGCGGCCTGCCTGGTTAATGCTACGAAAAATAAGATTGAGGACCGTCTGATGGAATACCTTGACATCATCGGCATCAACGAGTACTGCGGCTGGTACACCCCGGATTTTGCGATGCTGCCGGCACTGATGGAAAACAGCCAGCCGGACAAGCCGGTTATCGTAACGGAGTTCGGCGCAGATGCGATGCCGCATCACCATGGAACCATCTCGGACAAAGGAACCGAGGAGTGCCAGGCGGATGTGTACGAAAAACAGATTGCAACGCTGCGGAACATTGACTACATCAAGGGCATGACCCCCTGGATTCTCTACGACTTCCGCTGCCCGCGCAGAACAAGCCTGATCCAGAAATATTATAACCGGAAGGGGCTGCTCTCTGAGGACAAAAAGTACCGCAAACCGGCATTTTATGTGCTGCAGAAATTTTATGAGGAGCTGAAAAGAAAAGAACAGTAGGGGCAAGAGCTTTTCAAAAAGATCAGCCGACTTGCACGGTTGATGATATCAAACGGAACAGAGAAAAAAGACAAGAACAGACAAAAACAGATGATATGAAATCAGCTTTGAAGTCCGATTTCATACCATCTGTTTTTTTCACTGCAACAATCCGCCGTAGGCGGAGAATCCGGCAAGTGCTGTGTTATGCTTTTTTCTGTGCAGCCATCCACTCCAGAATCGGAGTCTCTTTTCCGTCCGTCATAACCGGTTTGCCGTCATAATCGAGGACACACTCATCGTTCAGCATCGGGATCCAGGACCAGTGGCCGATGTATTCGAATGGGGTGCCGTCTGCATTTTTCTGTGTTCCGGTGTGATCGAGTACCTTGTCCCAGTAGGTAAAGTGTGCATTCGGGTTGACCTTTGCCAGACGTTCATAGGTCGGAACGACAAAGTCATCCGGAACGACAACCGGGTCGGTTTTTGCGTGTGTAAACCAGATCGGCAGATCTTTGAGCTTCAGAATATCTTCATCGGAGATAAATGCATCCGCCAGAGCCTCGCAGACCGGATATGCGGCAGCGTAGCGGGACGGGTTGAAAATGATCTGTTTCATGGTCATAAAGCCACCGTTGGAGCAGCCGCCGATGTAGATGCGGGAGCGGTCAATCTGCGGATGGGCATCCACGAAAGCACCGATCAGGGCATCGAGAACTTCGGTATATTTGGAAGAACCGTCTTTGGTATATTCGCCGGTTCCGTCATCCATCCACATGGTTGGAGCCTGTGGAGCGAGCAGGTAGGTCTTGCCGCCGAAAATTTTCTGAATCTTTGGGGAAATCAGGTTTACAACTTTATTTCCGATTGCTGCAATCGGCGGTTCCTGTCCGCCCTCACCTGCGCCGTGCAGCCAGATGATCAGCGGGATTTTCTCATCCGCATCCATTTCCGGCTCGTAGTAAACGTAAGAGAGCGGAATCTGCGGATCATCGTAGCGGTCTTCTTTGAGCCATTCACCGTAGATGACGCGGTTTCCGCCGTCTACGTCGAACGTCTGCGGAGAAATGGCATCATCGTCTGTTGCAATTTCAGAGGTCTGTGTCACATCGTAAGCAACATTGACAAATACATTAAAATTACCGTTGAATTTGATGATGGAGCCGATTCCTTCCATGATGAAACACGGCAGCTCCAGCGTCAGACAGGTACCGTCCTCGCACGGTGCACCGGTTTTGTCAGAAACGTAAACGTTCGAAACGCGGCGTGTGCCGTCCATGGAATCATCCGGTTTGTCACCCATGAAATTCGGCCAGACAAAGTTCTCACCCTCGGTGGATGTACGGGTAACGTGTACCGTAAACTGCTCCGGAGATGGGGCCGCACCCTTCATGCTTTTGCCATAATCCAGAATTATTTTCGAAATATGCGGACCGAAATCAAAAACTTCGGTAATGGTATAATAAGTTCCGTTCATTTGTAAAAACCCTCCTTTGGTACGGAATGTACGCTCAGAGTCTTTCTGCACTTGCTTTTGCGACTGACAAAAATCATCTCACAAAATCAGGTACAGAAAAAGCTTGAGAGTACAGTTGTTTGCATGGGCAGAAAAGACGGTATTGGGAATGATAGATTTTTTCTGCCCTACAATACCAGTCTACTACAGACATTCCGAAAGAAAAAGTACAAATCAGAGATAAATTTGCACGGAGATGCTTTTTCGTTGCTGCTTACTCAGCAGTGAAACACTTGCTGTTTCGCTGCGTAAGAAAGTGATTCAGGCGTGA
>ENA-ORNR01000470-ORNR01000470.1-human-gut-metagenome-genome-assembly--contig:-NODE-470-length-39027-cov-6.403238_pt1 | contig 39027 bp, 29 predicted proteins | sample MGYA00242114_ERZ509020 | MGnify/ENA primary metagenome ERZ509020 (study PRJEB26280, sample SAMEA2338758) | human gut metagenome | biome: human gut; feature: human-associated habitat; material: faeces...
GTTTTTTTAAGAAAATGACAAAAAGCTGTTGATATTTTTGAGACAAAACTATATTATAAAAGAATGAGCTATGCAATCGTATAAGGAGGGTTCCGTTTATAATGGAAATAATTAAGATTAATGATGATACAGAAGCATCTGCTAAGATTATAGTGGTTGGAGTAGGTGGAGCAGGAAATAATGCCGTTAACAGAATGGTTGATGAGAATATAGGTGGCGTTGAGTTTATAGGAATTAACACAGATAAGCAGGCACTTAAGCTCTGTAAGGCTCCTACAGCACTTCAGATAGGCGAGAAGCTTACTAAGGGACTCGGTGCCGGAGCTAAGCCTGAGGTTGGTGAGAAGGCAGCAGAGGAGAACACCGAAGAGCTTACCCAGGCACTTAAGGGTGCGGACATGGTATTCGTTACCTGCGGAATGGGTGGCGGTACCGGTACAGGTGCAGCTCCGGTTGTCGCTAAGATTGCCAAGGATATGGGAATCCTCACAGTCGGTGTTGTCACTAAGCCGTTCAAGTTCGAGGCTAAGCAGAGAATGAATAACGCAATAGGTGGAATAGAGAAGCTTAAGGAGAGTGTTGATACACTTATCGTTATACCTAATGACAAGCTCCTTGAGATAGTTGACAGAAGGACAACCATGCCTGACGCACTCAAGAAGGCAGATGAGGTACTGCAGCAGGCAGTTCAGGGAATAACAGACCTTATCAATGTTCCGGGACTTATCAATCTTGATTTTGCTGATGTCCAGACAGTTATGAAGGACAAGGGTATTGCGCATATCGGAATCGGTAATGCCAAGGGTGATGACAAGGCTATAGAGGCTGTTAAGCAGGCGGTTACCAGCCCGCTTCTTGAGACTACGATTGAGGGTGCTTCGCATGTTATTATCAATATTTCGGGCGATATAAGCCTTATTGAGGCCAATGAGGCAGCAAGCTATGTACAGGAGCTTGCTGGCGAGTCAGCCAATATTATATTTGGTGCAATGTATGATGATACAGTGCAGGACGAGGCTACAATCACTGTTATCGCAACAGGACTTGATGCCCAGCAGAAGAACATAGATGTTTCCAATGCCATGGCAGGTTTTAATTACAAGCCACAGACTACATATTCTAAGCCAGTAAGTACAGCACCGTCTTCAAGACCCGTGAACCCTGCAGGTACTTCATACAGAAGACCTTTAGAGAGCAACGTCAAGAATGAGGAGCTCAGCATTCCTACTTTCCTTCAGAAAAACAGAAAGTAATGTTTGACATAAGCCGTGGCAACCGGGCATGTTCCGAAAAATAAATATTGTTAAGGGAATACCGTATTGCGGATATTTATATCAGATATCGCAGTGCGGTATTTTTTGTCGAAAAATTCTTATCATTTGTCTTGTCAATTCGACATTTTTTTCATGGACATGAATATATAATGTGCAATGTAAAATCTTCCAAGAGGAGGTGAAGCTTGTACTACAAAATTTATCCGGATGTAATATTTCTCACCAATTTGCTTTTAGACTATACCGTTCTGGCGGTATCCTGCAGGTTGTGCAAAATAACCACCACTTATCTACGTCTCACAATCGCAGCAGGTATCGGGGCAGCATGGAGTGTCATGGTGGCAGTTGTGGGAAATGAAGGCATTACGGTGCTATTTTGCACATATCTTTGTATGCCTGTGGCAATGTTGTACATAGCCGGGTGCAGAGGCGGACCGGGCGAATGGTTATACCGCTATGCGGTGCTTATGGGAGTAGCGGTGCTGTTGGGCGGTGTAATGAGCCAGGCACATGAAAGAAGCAGTACAGTGTTAGCTACAATGGTGACGGCTGTATTGTTTTTACAGGCTGCTGTGCCGCTGATAGGTTATCTTACAGGGTATGTGAAGAGAAAAAATCTGCTTTACAAGGTCACGCTCAGGCTTGATGGAAGAAGCACGGATGTATGGGGATTGTTTGATACCGGAAATTCACTCACGGATCCATATAGCGGAGAACCTGTCTGTATAGTGGAAAAGAAGGCTTTGGCCGGACTTATGCAGTCTGATACGTTCAGTGACGGAATAACACTGATTCCGTATAAAAGTCTCGGAAAAGAACATGGGCTTATGAGGCTTGTGACGATGGATTGCATGATGGTTGAGTATGAGGGAAGGACAAGGCAGTACGAATATCCCAAGATTGCGCTGTATGAGGGCAGCCTGTCAAAAAAAGGGGAATATTCAATGATATTAAATGCGTCAAGTCTGAACCGGAAATAAATAATTGATAAGGAGAATATATATGTATATAAAAGTACTCGTTCCTAACAAATTTCAATTTAAGGCTGTTCCTACATTCAAAAGCCTTATAAGCGCAGACCGCAATGAGGTTCACTATATAGGTGGAGCAGATGTGCTGCCGCCGCCGCTCTCTGCACAGGAGGAGGCACAGGCGCTTAAAAAGCTTGATGAGGACGATGGCGAGGCTAAGTCGCTGCTCATAGAGCATAATCTAAGGCTGGTTGTGTACATAGCAAAAAAATTCGACAATACAGGGGTTGGTGTGGAAGACCTTATATCAATAGGCACCATAGGACTTATAAAAGCTGTCAATTCCTATGATTCGGGTAAGAATATTAAGCTTGCCACATACGCATCAAGATGTATAGAGAATGAGATACTTATGTATCTTAGAAGAAACAGCAAGACGCGAATGGAGGTCTCCATTGACGAGCCGTTAAATGTGGACTGGGACGGAAATGAGCTTCTTCTTTCAGATATACTCGGAACGGATGAGGACGTCATATATAAGGATATAGAGGATGAGGTTGAGAAAAAGCTGCTCAACAAGGCGATAAGCCGCCTGACTGAACGCGAAAGACAGATTGTCGACCTGCGTTTCGGGCTTAGCAGCGAGGATGGGACTGAGCTTACACAGAAGGAGGTTGCGGATATGCTTGGAATATCGCAGTCATATATTTCAAGACTGGAGAAGAAGATTATCAAGCGCCTGAAAAAAGAAATTGTGAGATATGAATAGATAAAATCAGATATCAGATAAGTATTTTTTACCAGTATAAAGGCAGTCATTATGGAAATCCTTTTATCGTAGAGTATCAGAGATTAAGGGGGTTTTCAGGATGGCTGCTTTTAAGGTGGAAATATGTGGGGTGAATACGGCAAAGCTGCCGCTTCTTAGTGCACAGGAGAAGACAGAGCTGCTTAAAATGATAAAGGATGGCGACAAACAGGCAAGGGACAAGTATATTAAGGGAAATTTAAGATTAGTGCTAAGCGTTGTGCAGCGGTTTTCAGGCAGCAATGAAAATATGGACGACCTGTTTCAGATTGGCTGTATAGGTCTTATTAAGGCTATAGATAATTTCGATATTACGCAGCAGGTAAAATTTTCCACTTATGCTGTTCCTATGATTATAGGCGAAATAAGAAGGTACCTGCGCGACACATCAAGCCAGATAAGGGTAAGCCGTTCGCTTAAGGATACGGCATACAAGGCAATATATGCAAGGGAACGTCTGTCTAAGACAAATCTCAGGGAACCGACACTCAACGAGATAGCAGGTGAGATAGGTGCGAGCCGTGAAGATGTCATTATGGCACTGGACGCCATACAGAGTCCGGTGTCGCTATATGAGCCGGTATATACAGACGGAGGGGATACGCTCTATGTAATGGATCAGATAAGCGATAAAAAGCATTTGGAAGAAAACTGGGTTAAGGACATGGCGTTAAACGATGCAGTGAATAGGCTTCCTGAGCGTGAGAGAATGATTATTGAGCTTCGTTTTTTTCAGGGTAAGACGCAGATGGAGGTTGCAGGCGAGATAGGAATGAGTCAGGCACAGGTATCAAGACTTGAGAAAAATGCACTGAACAGCATGAAGCATTATCTTGAGTAACTAAAACCAACACGGTGCTGCATAAAAGTCAAATTACTTGTAAGTTGGGTGACAGTATGGTATACTTCTATATAAATGCGTGAAAGGAACAATGCGATGGTTCCTGAAAAGTAGAGTGCGCCGGATTTACTGCGGAGCGGACAGAAAGCTGCTGTATTCGTATGGGACTGAGTGCGGCAGCGAGGCATTCCGGAACGGAAGTGCTCATTATCCGGAGCATTATAATGATAATATGCATATAGCAGGCAATTATTTCAAGATTGAGGTAAGAAGAATCACTGATAGTATTATGAATGCAGTGTATTATATTTCTAAGTTGATTTATGAGGTATCAAGGAATGAGAACCGGTAATTTCGGAGGGTTAATTTAATGAAGAGGTTAGGATATGCAATACTGCTTGTCTGTGTACTGTTTATTTCGGGCTGCAGCATTGGAAGAAGGGACATATCTATAAGTCCCTACATAATTACGGATATATCAGGACTGTCGGGACGTGCTTCCGTCACGGCATATCTTGATATTGACGGCATATACAGTGTATTGGCGGGAGCCGGTGCTACGGATGAGGAAAGGGCGAAATACAGCGCGTTTGTAGAGTCGCTTGAGCTTAGCTGCGATAAGGTTGAGAAGTTAGCGAACGGCGATACAATCAATCTTACAGTTACTTATGATGCGGCAGCGGCTGATGAACTGAAGCTTAATGTGAATGATTTTATCAAGCGTGTGGATGTCGCAGGGCTTGATGAGGGGCAGGAAATAGACGTTTTCAAAGACCTCAAGGTTGAGGTTACGGGAACGGCACCGTATGCATTTGTCACATATATCAACAATTCAAGCGATACATACATTAAGAGCCTTGAGTATGTAATAAAAGGAAAGACATCCGGCTTGAAAAATGGAGATGTGATAACCATTGATTGTAAGATAGACGCTAAGACGGCGGAGCTGTATTATTACTATACGGATGTGACAAGCATGGAGTATACTGTGGAAGGGCTTGATTCATATATATATGACAGTTCGCAGCTTGATTATGGTGTTCTGGCTGATATTGCTGACGAATGTGCCGAAGAGATTAAGGCGGCAACCGATGATACGACAACGCGAATGCTCTACAGGCTTACCGGAAATTCCAATTATCTGTATCAGGATAATAATGAGTGGTTGGACAGCCTCAAGCTTAATCAGGTAATATTCATGTCCGGACATGGGGATGGTTCATCACAGTATGAAAATATAATTCTATATGTGTTTGAAGTCACCGTGGCGAATAACTATTATTCGGAGAATGGATATTTTATATTTGAGTATACCAATGCAATAAGAAATGGCAGCGGCGAATTCATGATTGGACGGAATAATCCTGAATTAAGATATGTATGTGGACAGGATTTTGATTCGTTATATAATGATGTTATGCAGAATACTCAGGTTCAGTATAACAGTGAATTATTAGAAGGTATTAATCCGGAGGGAAATACGCAATGATAAATGGTGTCCGTAAGAAAATAAGACTTGGAGATGTACTTATCCAGGAGGGTAAGATAACACAGGAGCAGCTTGATACAGCACTCAAGGAGCAGAAAATCAAGGGTAAGCTGCTTGGTGACACTCTTGTGGATTTGGGCTATGTGTCGCAGGATGATATGATAGATGTGCTATGCCGCCATCTGAATGTCGAATATGTCAATGTAGCAGCAGCCTCAATAGATGAAAAGGCTGTTAAGATGATAGATGAGGAGAATGCCAGAAGATTAAAGCTCATACCATATATGTTTGATAAGAGCAGGGCGAATGTAATCTGGGTGGCGATGGCAGACCCTATGGATATTATGGCTATAGATGATGCGAGTATCATCACGGGCATGGAGGTTGTCCCTGTACTCAGCAAGCTCTCAGATATTCAGGTTGTTATCGACAAGTTCTTTGGAAAGGCGAAGGCTCTTGCGGTTGCAGAGGCATATAAGCAGGAACAGGGAATATATGACAATGCGGAGGCTCAGGATGATGAGAGACGTGAAGATGTCGAGAACTCACCGATTGTACAGCTTGTAAGAAATGTAATCGAGCAGGCGGCAAGACAGAGAGCCAGTGATATACATATTGAGCCGTTCGAGTACAGTATTCGTGTGCGCTATCGTATTGATGGTACGCTCAACGAGGCTATAACCTATGACAAGGCACTCTACTCTGCGATGATTGCACGTATCAAGATTATATCAGGTATGGATATTTCTGAGAAGAGAAAGCCTCAGGACGGACGTATAACTATAGACATCGACCATAAAGAGTATGATATTCGTGTGTCCTGTCTGCCTACCTGCTACGGCGAGAAGGTCGTTATGAGACTTGCACTCAAGGCAGGCTTTAAGAGAGAGAAGAGCAAGCTTGGACTTAAGCCTGATGATATGATCAAGTTCGACAATATACTTAAAAATCCACATGGTATCATACTGGTAACAGGACCTACAGGCTCAGGTAAATCGACAACACTTTATACAGCACTAAGTGAGTTAAACAAGATAGATGTAAACATCATCACTGTAGAGGATCCGGTAGAGGCAAATATTGATGGCATCAATCAGGTAATGGTAAATAACAAGGCAGACCTCACATTTGCAAGTGCGCTCCGTTCCATTCTCCGACAGGACCCGGATATCATTATGATAGGAGAGATTCGAGATTCCGAGACGGCAGAGATTGCCGTAAAGGCCTCAATCACAGGACATCTCGTGGTAAGTACACTGCATACCAACAACACAGCTTCCTCTGTATCGCGTCTTATAGATATGGGTGTTGAGCCATATCTGCTTTCAGATTCGCTTGTGGGAATCATTGCACAGCGACTTGTCAGGAGACTATGCGAGTGCAGCAAGGATAATACAAGGGAGGCAACCATAGAGGAGAAGAAGGCACTTGGCGTACCGCTTGATGAACCTTGTGCACTTCATGAGCCTAAGGGCTGTAAGCTGTGCAATAACATCGGCTATTACGGACGAATCGGTGTCTATGAGATAATGCCTATAACGAAACGCCTCAAGAGGATGATTGCGGATAAACGAAACGCTGATGACATTATGGATGCTGCTGTTGAGGAGGGTATGCACACTCTCAGGGCTTCGGCAGCAGAGTACGTGCTTGACGGAACCACAACATTTTCAGAGATGATGAAGATTACATACAATGTGGATAACTAATATTGACTGGCATGCTTGAATAATTGTGAAATCATTCCGGTTGTTCCGATTAACCGGCAAAAATGAGCAGCCGCCGGTTACCGGTTTGTGTTTCACAAGTGCTTATCTTGTATTGCATGATTCGGATGTCAAAACATATCCACTTTAGATATAATATGTTGTACACGCCAAGTTTATAGAACATTTTTTGACACCAAAATCATTGTATAAATTTATACCACATAACAGAAAAGAGGAAAAGTATGACTATAGAGGAACTTCTAATAACAGCAAAAGAGAACAAGGCGTCTGATGTGCATATCACGGTAGGGCTTCCACCGAAAATGCGTATTAACGGAATACTTGTGGATATGGATTATCCAAGACTTCTTCCACCTGATACGGAGGCTGTCATAAGTACCATGATGAGTGACAAGAGATTGCAGCAGTTCGAGGAATTAGGTGAGATTGATTTTTCGTATTCCATCCCTCAGATTGGCCGTTACCGTGTGAACGTATTCCACCAGAGAGGCTCCATGGCGGCATCAATCCGTCTCGTATCTACTAAGATACCGCTCCCGGAGGAGCTTGGAATCCCGAAATCGGTTGTTGACCTTTATCAGAAGAAGAGAGGTCTTGTCCTTGTAACAGGTCCTACCGGTTCAGGTAAGTCCACAACGCTTGCCTCCATCATCGACAGAATCAATTCTATGAGAGAGGTACATGTAATCACGCTTGAGGACCCTATAGAGTATCTTCATAACCACAAGAAGGCAATGGTCAATCAGAGAGAAGTCGGGCTTGATACACATTCTTATTCCAATGCGCTGCGCGCTGCACTCCGTGAGGATCCGGATGTAATACTTGTCGGAGAGATGAGAGACCTTGAGACAATATCCACCGCTATCACTGCTGCCGAGACAGGTCACCTTGTGTTGTCAACACTTCATACCATAGGTGCGGCAAGCACAATCGACCGTATTGTGGATGTATTCCCTCCGCACCAGCAGCAGCAGATAAGAGTTCAGCTCTCCATGGTGCTTGAGTCCGTTATCAGCCAGCAGCTTATTCCGACAGCCGATAAAAAGAGCAGAGTCGCAGCATTCGAGGTAATGCACAGCACCCCTGCCATCAAGAATCTTATCCGTGAAGCAAAGAGTCCGCAGATTAATTCGACGATACAGACCAGCAAAAAGCTTGGCATGCAGACCATGGATGACGCAATCTTCGACCTGTACATGAAGGGGGATATTGATAAGGAGAATGCTGTATCCTACGCACAGGACAGCCAGATTATGGAAAAGAGGATAGACAATGCATTCTAGGTCAGGCTGTGCCTGATTCGGAATATTTAGAGCACTTTATACATTTATCGAGCCGGTCAATGATGGGGTGTTCACCATAGAAAAAGCTGCCGAGAAAGCAGGTATGTCCGTGGAAGAGTTCAGGAATGCGATGAAGAACGCAAACGCACGGAGCAGAGAATGATTGTGTGGTTGTTAAATGTAAATACAATAATTATTAAATGTGAGCCTTCCGGTTTATTAGGAGGGCTTACATTTATTTTAAGAGTATAATTTAATAAACAACGGTTTATAGTTATAGGATGTATATTGTTAATTGTGATGGAATCTGATATAGTCTTTTAAAAGCATATTTCTTTGATATATTCTATGGTTCTGTTTTATAAGATTTTATAAAAATCATGCGGCTATGGCAAATAGCTGTATTAAAAAGTCTATGCTTTATTTCCTGTTATTTTGTAAATTGATTTTTAACCGTCAAAAGAAGAAAGGGGAGTACGATGGGAAAAGAGACATATCTGGCGCATACCATAACGCAGACTGATTACGAGGCGCGGTATGACAGGGCAGCCAAGAAGCTGCTGGCAAATAAGCTTGTGCTTGCACATATCCTAAAGGACTGTGTTAAGGAGTATCAGGCCTGCAGCATTATGGACATAGCACAGAAATACATAGAAGGAGAGCCGGAGGTAGGAACTACAGGGGTAAACATGGATGACAGCAATTCGCCTGTACAGCCTGATATTAAGCGGGAGACGGTAGTGACACAGGAAGCAGAGGTGCAGACAATGAATGAACAAGCAATGAATGCACATGCAATGAGTATACAAGCGATGAATACACAAGAAGTGAATGCACATGCAATAAATGCACAGTCGATGAAAGTGCAGGCAATGAATACACTAGAAGAGAATGCACAGGCGATAAATGCACAGGCAATGAATACGCAGTTGATGAAAGTGCAAGCAATGAATGCACAAGCAATGAGTATACAAGCGATGAATACACAAGTGACGAAGGTGCAGGGGATGGGCAATGAAGATATATCCCAGAATGAGGGAACAGTGTACTATGACGTGCGCTTCAATGCGATAGCACCGTCCACAGAAGAACATGGGAATATAAGGCTTATCATCAATGCCGAGGCACAGAACCGGTTCAAACCGAAATATCCCCTGACAAAAAGAGCGGTATATTATGGGAGCAGGCTGATTTCAGCACAGAATGGAACGGTATTTACTAAGTCGGATTACCAGAAGCTGCGCAAGGTATATTCGATATGGATATGTGTCAATCCTGCGAAAAAGTTCAGAAATACGATAACTCGCTATTCCATAAAGCCGGAAACCATTATAGGAAACGCGGTCGAAGCTCCGGAGAACTATGACTTGATAAACATAGTGATGGTATGCTTGGGAAAGATGGAGGAATGGAATGACAACAATCTTATAAAATTTCTTGGTGTATTGTTCCAGAATGAGTTGTCAGCAAGGGAGAAAAAGGATATACTGGAAAGAGATTTCAATATACCTATGACCGAGACATTTGAGAGTGAGGTGGATGATATGTGTAATTTGAGCCAGGGTGTTGCGGAGGAAGCTATGCAGAAGGGGCTGCAGCAAGGAAGAACCCACATCCTTATTGAGCTGGTCAATGATGGGGTACTCACCATAGAAAAAGCTGCCGAAAAGGCAAGGATGCCCGTGGAAGAGTTCAGGAATGCTATGAAGAACGCTTACGCACAGGAATGATAGAAGCTGACATCAAGAAAAGCAGGGATAAGTACAGATATTAAAAGAATTAAGGCTCTTACATGGATATGACATGTAAGGGCTTTTTGTTATGTCGATAATTGTAAAAAATAGGCATAATTTACCATAAACAGGTAAACTAAAGCTATGGACAAACGGAATAAGAATTACTATAATGGATATAAATGATTGATGAAAATAATAATAATTGTGCCTGCTTTCGGTACAAAATGTAGAAATTAAGCGAGGTTGTACACAATGGCAACATATTCGTACGAAATTGTCACAAAAGAAGGCAAAAAGAAAAAGGGAAATGTCGAGGCGGACAGCATAGATAAGGCAAGGACAGCGCTGAAGGCTGAAGCGAGCATGATAGTCTCGGTCAAGGAGGCATCCCTTCTCAATAAGGATATTGATATAAATATCGGAATGAAGAAGGCTTCGGTGAGAGATTTGTCGGTATTCTGCCGACAGTTCAACAGTATATTAAAGGCAGGAGTAAGCGTTATCGAGGCACTGGACATGCTCTCACAGCAGACGGAGAACAAGAAGCTTGCGGCGGCAATCATGGAGACTAAGACAAGCGTTGAGAAAGGTGAGACACTCTCTAACGCCATGCGCAAGCAGGGTGAAATGTTTCCTGAGATGCTTCTTAATATGGTAGCGGCAGGTGAACAGTCAGGTTCGCTTGAAAAGTCGCTGTCGAGAATGGCGGTGCACTTTGAAAAGGAAAATAAGCTCAAAGGACTTGTAAAGAAAGCCATGATGTACCCGATAGTCCTCATCATAGTGGCAATCGTAGTTATGATAGTAATGCTTGTCGGGGTGCTCCCGGGATTCATGGAGACATTCGAGGACATGGATATGGATATGCCTGCATATACTCTTGCGGTTATGGGCTTCAGCGATTTTCTCATTGCCAACTGGATACCGATAGTTATTGTGATTGCAGGCATTGTGATTAGCGTGAAGATATATGCCGGTACACCTATGGGAAAAAGAGTGTTCGGTCAGCTTAAGCTCAAGGCACCGATATTCGGAAAGCTCAACACCAAGACAGCGTGTTCGAGATTTGCAAGAACCATGTCTACGCTTCTTGCGGCAGGTATGTCCGTGGTCGAGGCGTTATCAATAACATCTAAAGTAATAGGAAACGTAGTGTATGAAGATACACTTTCCGATACGCAGGAGAAGGTAAAAGGCGGACAGCCGCTCTCAAGACCACTCAGAACCAGCGGAATATTTCCGCCGATGATTGTACATATGGTAGGTATAGGAGAAGAGACAGGTAACCTTGAGGAGATGCTTGACAACGTAGCAGATTACTATGATGAAGAGGTTACGATGGCGACCGAGCAGATGACGGCACTCCTTGAGCCGCTCGTAATCGTGTTCCTTGCGGTTATCGTTGTCGCTATCATTGCCGCAGTGTATGCGCCGATGATGACGCTGTATAACGGAATCGGATAAGAGAAATAATAATTGAGTAATAAATGTGTGAAAGGAGGAGTCTATATGGAAATGTTGTATACAATAGGTCATTCTACACATAAAGTTGATTATTTTATAAATTTATTAAAGAAATATGATATTAATTATTTGCTGGATGTGAGGAGTACCCCTTATTCTAAGCATGCGGAGCAATTCAACCGTGAAAATATAAGATATGCGTTAAAAAATGCAGGTATTAATTATTCATTTATGGGTATGTATTTCGGAGCGAGACAGACAGAAAGGGAACTCTATAATGAAAAAGGCTATTTAGACTTTGAAAAGGTGGCTGAGTCGGAGCACTTTAATGCAGGAATGAATAATGTGATATTGGGGCTTAAGGAAGGAAATAGAATTGCCATAATGTGTTTGGAAAAAGACCCAATAGACTGCCATAGAGCTATAATGGTTGCGAGGGCTTTCGACAAAAACGGTGTTTCAGTAGGACATATTCTTGCAGATGGAAGTATGCAGACACAGAAGGAATTGGATATAAGACTTGCGGACAGATATTTTCCGGATAGGGCACAATTATCAATATTTAATTATAAAGATGATGTAAGTGATGAAAAATATATTGCTGAAGCATACAGAAAGAGGAATGAAGAGATAGGATATAGACTGGATAATAAGGCTGTAGCAGTGGGGTAAAGGGAAAATGACAATATACACTATGGGATTTACGCAAAAATGTGCGGAACAGTTTTTTTCTCTGATAGAAAAAAGCGGAGCGGAACTTTTAATAGATATTAGGTTGAACAATCAGTCACAGCTTGCAGGTTTCACAAAAGGAAAGGATTTGAAATATTTTCTGATGAAAATATGTAGGTGTGAATATGTTCATGATGTAATGTGTGCGCCAACAAAGGAAATATTGCAGGATTATAAAAAAAATATAATCTCATGGGATGAGTATGAGGTACTATATAACGAATTAATAGATAAAAGAAATATAAAGAATATTTTTGAAAAAAAATACTCAAAGTATAGCAGAGTGATTCTATTATGTTCAGAACCAACGCCTGAAAATTGTCATAGAAGATTGTTAGCAGAGTATTTGAATAAAGAATTGGGGTATAAAATAATTCATATCTAGGGGGATGAAAACTATGAGAATGATTATTATGACGGAATCATCAAAGTTTGGTGGCAGATGTGTTGCAGGTATAAATATAGAAAATGGTGAGTGGGTGCGGCTGGTTACAGATGATGCAGACACTCATGGGGCAGTTTCGCCAAGCAATCTTATGACTGCTGATAATAAGATGTGTAGGATATTAGATGTTGTAGACGTGCCTATTATAAAGAGGTGTGGAAATTCAATTCAACCCGAAAATGTGCTGATGGATACATCAAAACATATAACTAAGGTGCGTAAGGCAAGCTTAAAAGAAGTGCTTCAAATTCATCCTGCTGAACAACATACATATGTTTTAGGTAATCCATATTCATTCTTAAGCGAACAGATGGTTCATAATGTAGGACATTCATTGACATTAGTTGATGTGGATGACTTGGTTATTAATCAGGTAACTACGCCTGAGGGAAAAAATAAAACAAAAGCAAGCTTTAAGTATAATGGGATTGAATATGATCATGTATCTGTTACAGACCCGACATTATATTCATCGGAAGATGGGACTGAGATTGGAAAAGCTATTTTAGTTGTTAGTATTGGGACACCATATAATTCAAAATATTATAAATTTGTTTCAGGAGTTTATATTCAATAAGTGAGTTTACCCTCGGTTATCCCGGTGGCTACCCGACCACCGCGTAACATATATGGGCATAAGCCTAAAAAATATTATCTATATTTAAAGGAGATATTTAAGCATGAAGAAGTTAAACAAGAATAATAAGGGTTTCTCTCTCGTAGAGCTCTTAGTAGTAATCGCTATCATGGTAGTATTAGTTGGTGTTATTGCACCTACACTTCTTAGCAATATCGAGAAGACAAGAGAAGCAAAGGATTATCAGGCACTTGATACTTTGGCTGGAAATGTTCAGTCAGCAATGATTGATGAAGATGTATATGATGCTATAATTGCAAATGCGACAGGAACAACAGAAAAGATTTGTACAATTAATTTAGTTGATGCGTATAATGGAAATGCGTTTGCAACAGAGCCTAAGGCAGGTGTAAATACAAAATTCCAGAATCTTTTAAAAGACTATTTAGCTCAGGACGCAGTATTTAAGACAACTGCTGCTGGGACTACTTTTAGCGTTTTTGGAGCTAAAGCAGCAAAAGAAGGAACAACATTACAGGCTAAGGTAAATACAACGACAGGTTCAATTACAGTTGAGTTTACAGATGGTACAAATGTTATAAATGGTAAAAGCGTAAAATACTCTGTAACAAGATAAGCTATACTAACTACTATGCAGTATTACATCTTCCTCTACATACTCACCTTCCTCTTCGGAATCGTGATAGGCAGCTTCTTAAATGTCTGCATTTACAGGCTGCCGCTTAAAGAGAATATTGCAACAACGGGTTCTCACTGCATGAGCTGTGGTCATAGGCTCAGATGGTACGATTTGGTGCCGCTGTTCTCATGGCTGCAGCTCGGCGGTAAGTGCCGATATTGCAAGGCAAAGATTTCAGTGCAATATCCGCTCATCGAAGCGATGAACGGAATCGGGTATGTACTGATATTCATTATCAATGACATAAATATTGACAGCATACTGTTATGTCTGTTTTTCTCAGCCCTGGTTGTGCTGTCAGTCATCGACTGGAGAACCTATGAGATACCGATAGGTGTCAACATTACCATTCTGGTACTCGGTGTGCTGAGAAGCGCGCTCGACTACCACAATATTGTCTCACATCTTATCGGATTTGTTTGTGTCAGTGCTTTTCTGCTTCTGCTAATCCTTATAACATGCGGCAGGGCGATGGGTGGCGGTGATGTGAAGCTCATGGCAGCCGCAGGACTTTTCCTTGGATGGAGAAATGTCACGCTGGGCTTTTTCCTAGGCTGCATAATAGGCTCGATAATTCACCTGTTACTTATGAAGTTTGCCCACAAGGGCAGACAGCTCGCATTCGGACCATACCTCTCAGCGGGCATGGTCATAGCAATGCTGTTCGGAGATAACCTTATAAAATGGTATCTCGGACTGTTTTAATTTAAGAGAACTAAAATCGTATGATTAATAGTTCTCTTACATATCCCTGCTTACAAGAGATAATAACCCAACAATGCAGGTAAGCAGCGATATGTAAGAGAACTATACTAATATAACCTCATAACGGATGCACATAATCATATATGCTATTCCGGTATAAATAGACAATTGCGAAACTCAAATTTTACTGTAAAATTGCACAACGTCCGGCTGTAATATACTAAGTTTTGCAAACACCTAATCCGGTATAAAAAGTAAAAGGAGAACACTCATGGCTTCTAAGGTCACCAAATTCATCACCATTTCAATAGGCAGCTCGGAAATCAAGCTCTCCGAGCTTGACAGCAGCAAGAAGAATATTTCAGTTCTGTGGGCGGAGACGGTTCCTACCCCGGCTGATTCTTATGATGAGGGAGAAATCGTGGATATTGAGAAGATTTCAAGGACTCTCAAGCAGACGATTTTTAAGAACCGCATCAATGCAAAGCACGTTATATTCACGGTGCATGGTCCTAAGTTTGCCAACAAGGAGATTATTATTCCGAATGTTAAAAAGGATAAGATTAAGTCGATCGTGGATGCGAACTGCTCAGAGTATTTTCCTATTAACACGGAGGAGTATGTATTTTCATATTCCATACTTGAGCATTTCGTTCAGGAGGGAAGAAAGCAGATGCGTCTCATGGTGGTAGCTGCACCGGAGGAGATTATTGACAGCTATTATACCCTTGCAGAGCGGCTTGAGATGAAGCTTGAGTGCATTGACTATGCAGGTAACTCAACCCTTCAGATTATCAAGCAGCAGGTTGAGGAAGCGCCGAACATAGTTATTCAGGTCAACCAGGCGACAACTGTTGTCAACATTATGAAGAAGGGTATCCTGCAGATGCAGAGAACCATTCCGTATGGAAAGAATGTACTTATTAATGCGGTCATGGACGAGAAGCAGATACCTGAGGCGGGAGCGGAGGAGCTTGTAAAGCATGAGAAGCTTATCCACTCCTCGTTTGACGGAGACCAGGTTACTGATTCTCTCAGATACATGGTAGCCAACCTGAGCCGTGTAGTCGATTATTACACGACAAGAAATCAGGACAGCCCTCTTGACAAGGCATATCTTATAACGGATGGTGTGCAGATTCTTGGATTGCTTGATTTGTTGAGCAATGAGCTTAATATTCCTATAGTCATGATGGATGAGCTTAAGAATGTCACAGGCAGCAAGTACTATGAGATGCCTGAGAACCACCTTATGAATTATCTTGAGAACCTTGGAACGGTCATTGAGCCGATTAACTTCGTGTCCAGAAAGCATATAGCAACGGCACAGAAGAAGGAGGTTAAGCATAACAATACAGCGCTTATAGCAGGCTCCTTGATTATATCAGCCGTGCTGGTCGGTTATCCGTTATATAATTACATGCAGGTGAAGGAGCAGCGTGATAAGCTTGCGGCGGATATAGACAGAATCAGCAGTGTTGAGCAGATTGTAAACGATTATTACAATGCGAAGGACAAGGTGACGGATCTGCTTGGCTTTGTGAGCAGCTCCTACAGTGACAATGATTCCGTATTATATATGTACAATAAGCTTGAGGAGGTTATGCCTTCGGATATTTCACTGTCAAGCCTGTCATTTAATAATGGTCAGGTATCCCTTTCCGGAACAGGCTCATCCAAGCTGTGCGTTGCGAAGTTCTTAGAGGAGCTTGAGAAGCTTGATAATGTATATGATATACAGATTTCGGGTGTCAGCGAATCGAAGGACGAGGAGAGCAATATTACAGAGAACTTTTCGCTTACGTTCAAGTTCCTCAAGCTTGACGAAGAGGAGAGCACACAGGAAGAAGCCGGTACGGACAGCTGTACAGTAAATAATGAGAAGGAGGCACAGTAATTATGAAGCTTGCAATTTCAGAACGTGACAAATTCCTATTATGTCTGGTCGGCAGTCTATTGGTGGTATTTTTAGCATACTATTTCGGATTCCGCAATTTCAGCGACAGGACGAGTGCGCTTGAGAGCGAGATTTCCACACTTCAGGTTAAGTACAATGACTTGAAGGATAAGTCGGACAATATACCGAAGTATAAGCAGGATACGGAAAACTATAGTCGTATTTTTGAGGGTGGCCTTGCCGGATACGATTCAGGCTTTTCACAGAAGGCAACGCTTATGTTCACAACAGAGCTTGAAGCACAGCTTGGTGTGTGGGTCCGCACGGTGAGCATGCCGGATGCGGCACTTGTGTACACCTTCGGAAATGTTGCTTCATCCAACCCGTCAGCTAATGGTGCGAAGGTATATTCCACCGATATGAAGGGATATAAGAAGACGGTCACATATTCTTATGAATGTGATTACGATACCTTCAAGGAGCTGCTGGCATACATACTTGACTATGATACGGTATATACGATTGATACGGTAAGCTGCTCCTACAATGAGGACGATGAACTTATGAGCGGCAATATCACGATTTCACAGTATGCCATCACCGGTTCGGACAGAGACTACTATGAGTCGGATATTGATTCGATTGACCTTGGCACGGAGAATCTTTTTGTATCAGAGAGCAATCCTAACCGTGTGATAGAGGCAGCGGATGAGTTCGGCCTTATGACCAATTATGATATAGCGCTTTCCCTCAGCTCGGAAAGCTCCGATTTAAGCTCGGTGGTTCTTGGAAGAAGAGGCTACTCATCCTCACAGGTTTCCGCCAACACGAATGACAATGTTCCCGTTGTGATTAACCTTTCAGGAGAGAACGGCGAGTACACGATAAGCTATTCCGTAGGCGATAAGCAGTATCCTGCCGCAGACAAGACCCTGGTTGATTTGTCCTTCAATCCGGGCAGAAGCCTTGACCTTATGGTATTCAGCAGTGAGCGTGAATCGGATAATGACAAGTCCGGAGCAAGCGTGACCATCAACAATGAGTCTGATATGACACTTAACATCAAGGTGGTAAATGATGACAGCTCCAACCCAAGATTCAATGTTGAGAGTGTGAATGGAGCGGTGAGATATTATAGGTAGATATACATGAAAAGGAGATTATTGTGATATGTCCCACAATGTGAAGCATGAACAGAATAGCGGTTTCTCTCTCATAGAGCTGTTGATTGCGATAGCTATCCTTGCCATGCTCACGGTGCCTCTTATGAACTCCTTTATCATGTCGGGAAAGATTAACCGCAACAGCAGAAGGCTTCAGAATGCCACCGCTGTTGCACAGAGTGTTGCGGAGACTGCGAAGCATACGACGGACAAGGCAGCGCTTGAGGCGGCACTTAAAGCAATTCCGGGTGTGTATGATTTTCCGGCTGATTCTAAGGTGAATGAGGATAGCCCGGTGTATACCTTCAAGCTTGACGGTGCGGACGGCGAGAAGTTCCGGGTCAATGTAAGCCTTATGCCTAAGACGGATTATGACTATAAGGCAACGGACTGCCGACCTGTAAATGAGGCGAGCGTCATATACAGTGAGCTCATTCTCAATGACAACAAGGTTCAGTCGCTTATGAGGTCACAGAAGATACCTTATGATGTCCCAGGTGCACCGGTCATGGAAAAGTGGAATGTCACAGAAGGCAGGTGGGACAGCTACAGTCCGTCAGCTGAGGACAAGGCAGTCCGTGATACCTATGGCAATCTTTTTGCGGACGAGTATCTAAAGAGCAGTGGTTCATTGGATGGTATCAGTGAGTCGGAGCTTACTGATGTCAATTCCAAATTTAAAAAGGAAAATATAGATAAAACAGTATATATTAATATAGAACAGGCCGGCAATGATTATGAGGTAACTATCAATACAATATATACATTCGATTTCACGGATTATAAGGTAGTGTACAGGGCCGAGGATACGTCTCCGGGTGTGGTCGTCACTCCGGGAGCCGGTACTCCTATGACATTCTACAGATGTTCGGGGAAGTTAGTGTATAAGGCTGATGAGATTAAGCTTACCTTAGACAATGAAAAGCCTTTATATTTTCTCTACGCAAAGGCAGAGGGAGGCAGAATTTCAAGTGATGGAATTACGTTGGAAAAGGCTGCGGACGTAAGACATTTTAAGAGCGTAACTTATAATGTCAATGCAGCCTCCGGCATACAGCTTACCAATGAAGATGGAACCTCAAGGAACATGAAGCTTTATTTTGTTGAGGAGGCAGGCGAAAGACAGGAGGAGAGCTTTAAAATCAATGTCGATAACAGCAGTCTCACAACAGCACTTGACCTATACACAACAGAATTTTACAACACCTTGGGGGCAGCACTTTCCGTCAATGTCAATAATACCATAAAAGGTGTTGTTAATGTGTTCTCTACAAAGGATGCGGCAAATACAGATAACCATATTGCGTATGAAAAGGGCGAAGAGATTACTTCATTATATAAGATCATAGTGAGCGTGGATTATGATGCTGACCGTGACGGAGGTTATTCGGAACAGGTGTATTCGGTAGCTACCGATGATTAAGAAAAATAATATACGTGTTGAGGCATATGTGCTTAGGCACGGTGAAATGGAGAAAGGTATGGGCAGAAGAAGCACAGACAGGCTTAAGGAGAATAAGGGTTCATCACTTATAATGACATTGGTTGTGGTATCCTTCATAGCGGTCATAGCGATGACTGTCATGACATTAGCCCTGTCCTCATACAAGATAAAGGCGATGGAGGCGCGGGGCAGAAATGCTTTCTATAATGCGGATATGGCGGTGGATGAGATATATTCAGGTCTTGCCGCTGACGCTTACGGTGAGCTTGCAGAGTCCTATGACTATGTTATTGGAAATCTTCTTGAGGTTGACGGCGATTCGGTCACAATGATTGACAACACTGCGGCTAACAAGCTTCTTCGCAACACATATTTCCGCAATGCCTGCTTCGCAATATTCGGCGAGAGCTATGGAATGAGTGATGAGAAGGACATTAAGAAAAAGATAGAGGATGAGCTCACAGCAGGAAGCACACTATCATCTGTGAACCTCACGGAATTATCCGATAAGCTTAGAAGCTATATCTCCGATGTCTATAAGGATGCCTCAGGTGGAAGCGAGATTGATATAAATGTCGGACAGCTTCCGCAGATTCTTATGGTTGACGGTGCGATAAATTCCGTGATTATAAAGGATGTCACAATAACATACCAGAATCTTAACACGGACTATTTTTCACAGCTCACAACGGATTACGAGATTGTATTCCCTGAGAAGGCTGATATCAATATCGTGGATGATGACAGCGATATTCTTCAGTCCTTCCGCGACTATGCGATTGTATCAAATAAGTATATCAACTCGATGGGCTCTATAAATGTAAATGGCGGAATATACGCAAATCTCGGAATAAACCATCAGGGTGCTTCGGAATCACCAAGTCTTTTAAGACTTACTGTAAATGGAGGCAATATTGTCACCAACGGTCTGATACAGCTTTCACAGGGTGCGGCTGTCACACTTGGAAACGGAAGAATATGGGCGGACAATATCGAGCTTATCGACTCAGACCTTGTAATCAATTCGGATGGTTCTGCGTATGTTGCGGATGACCTGACACTTACACAGGGTTCTAAGAGCAATTCTGTGACGATAAGCGGCGATTATTATGGCTACAGTATTGAGGGACATGGAATAAACAGCGCGGATGCGTCCCCGGCTAAGAGCAGTGCCATTATCATAAACAGTAAGAAGTCAAAGCTGGATTTTTCCAATATAAGAACACTTATATTGGGAGGTTACGGATGGGTTGTATATAATGAAGGCTCATCAGACCCGGGCGATGAGAGCTATTATAGAACGGGTGAGTCTATTGCCGTGCGCTACACACAGACTGCGTATGTTCTTCCGGCGTCATGGAACGGAATAATTAACGATAACTTCTTTGCAAAGAAGCTGCTCAACCCGGCACAGCGCGTGATTGCCAATTCGGTCGAAGGCGGGGAGTATGAGTACTATTACAATTTCTCGAGCGGTGATGCGGCTGCAAGCTTTTATCGCGGACTTTACGATGATGATACCTTCAATGAGCTTTGCTCAGATGCCGGGATAACCGGAGCCGGAAATCTTGCCGAGGCTCAGGTGATAAGAGCGAGAATAAGAAGTTTGATTGATGAGGCTTATGACGATTTCCTTGACTATGACGGTACAGGAACTAAGGCTATCACGATTAACCCTAATGCCCGTGTGTATGAGAAGGGAATTGTGAGGGACAATGCTTCGGGTGTGAACGAATATAACAGTGTAGGGGACGAACTTGTCAGGGTTCTTTACGACAATTCGAGATGGAGACAGAGAATAATAGGAAGCCTCCTTATAGAGCTTGAGGATGACTGGATGTACAATTCCTCCGACTGGGATGGAAGCAGGCCTTATCCGACGCTCAACTACGGCTCTATGCGTTTTTCACATAAGATTAAATCGGAGGCTGAGTTAAATCATGGTGCAGTCGACAATATTCTCAAAGGCAGGTCAAAGATAGCCGAGGTCGGAAATGCCTATTACTATGTCGAGAATGAGGATGGCAGCAATGCGGAGAACTATGTTGTTTTCGTGCATAATGGGGATGTGAAGCTCAGCAATGATTTCGACAGCCGTGCACCTGAAAGAGGAATTATAATTGTGGATGGCAACGTGGTTGTAGACCGGAATTTTGAGGGCTGCATCATCGCGACGGGAGATGTCAAACTTGAAGGTGGTACATATAGTGCGGCACCGGAGCTTATTGATACGATTCTTAAGACACTTCCGGGTGTCAGAGGATATTTCGACGGAACGAATGTCACTGAGCTCGGAAAGCATATCGGCTACAATGATGGGGCACATGCAAAGCAGCCTGATGAGAAGGAAAAGGGCAATCTTAACAGCTATGCGGCATCGGATTGCATAAATATAGCAAATTACAGAAGAAGTGCAGCAACACAGACAGAGACGGAATAATGCTCTTAATAAATGCTATGAAAAGGAGGGAAAATGCCGATATGAAAAGTAGGAAAAGTAGGAATGGCAGGAATGACAGCTGCAATACATTGAATAATGAAATGAATAAAGGCTTTTCATTGATTGAGCTGCTGGTTGTCATTGCCATTATGGGTATATTTATCGGCGTTTCTTTCGCTTCCATAGGTCTTATCCAGGCTGGAAATATGACCAGTGTGACCAAGAGCATTGCGACAGGTATTCAGGAGACACGTCAGAAGACAATGACGCAGAATCTGTTGTACGGATGGCATTTTTCGGTGAACACGGATGCCGATGGCAGCGTGAGCATGACGGTAACTAAACAGGCAGCCGCCACACAGACACCTGTGGACACTGTGACAGAGCTGAAAAAATGTGACCTGTATTACACTAAAGATAGTGACGAAGAGGTGAAGATTACCGGTTTTGCGATGACATTCGACGCTTCGACAGGTGCGATAAAATCCTTTAATTATGCCTTGGCGGACGGCGGAACAGCCATGCAGACCTCGGGCACCGGAAGGATAAGGGCGGCACACGGAAAAAAGGAGAGTGAACTTACCATATTCTTTGCAACAGGAAAGTATGAGGTTAAGTAGTATGAAACTAGACAGAGCACATAAACGGGACGGATTTTCGGATAACAAGGGCATCACTCTCATAGAGGTACTTATAGGAATTGCCATAATGGGTATTGTTTCATCGATGATTTCGGCAATAATGGTAGGTGGGACTAATTTTTTCAGGAAACAGAGCGCAACGATAGATTTGCAGAATGATTCACAGCTTATTACCTCATCAATGTCGGCGGCGATACTTGAGGGAACGAATTTTACGCTTGAAGAGGATAAGCTGATGGATGGCAGGAAGGTTGTGTATTTTACCACCGGGACACCTGCTGCAGAGGGGGAGAATAAAGCAGTCGCAAAACAGTATATATGGGTAGAGGAGAGTCCGTATGGTGACGCAGGGTATCTGTATATATATGATGCGGGAGCTGTGGTTGATTACAATAAGGGAAATTGCATATCAGAGCTTGTCAGATATTTTAAAATTACAGCTGGTGTCACTGAATCGACAACAGATGCTTCGGGCAACGCCGTATATACATACAACAGCAGCGTCAAGGAGACGAATAAGATTGAGAAAATCAGCGTGAGCTTCACTCTTGCCAATTCAAAGTCCGAGCTTACGCAGAGCATAGAGATTAAGCCAAGAAATACTGTGGCGGATTTTAAAAAGCTAGAGTCCGGCACATAGAACCAGCTGCACAAGTATGAAAGAAAGTGGGTTGATGTTTATGGGAAATATTAATAATCTGAAGAGAAGCGCAAAGAAGCTTGCTGCTGCCATGTTATCTGTTGTGACTGCGGTTACGCTTATGCCGGTGCAGGCTGTACAGGGAAAGGAGACTTCACATTCGGCTTCGGGTGTGGCTGATATCAATACGCCGGATGTGGGTTTGTCCGTCAGCGCAAGTGTGCAGAGAGCGCTTGATGCGGGGCTTAAGAATAATTCCGGGAGGGAAGATGTCATAAGAGCTGTGCTTGATGACATAGAGGAGCTGCCGCAGTATGGTAACACTGATTTTACATCAATCACAAGAGGTACGGCAGAAAGACCCTTTGTCATACTTGAGATTGCTCCGGCTGAGGAGTGCGGTGAGCTGGGATATCTTGTGAGCGGATGTGAGCCTATCAGAATGGAGGATATGTTCGGCTTCGGAGAGTATACAAGAATAGCGCAGACATTGACAACAGGCTATTTGACGGATGTACCTTCGGGAACCTTCTTTTTCATGGATGAGCCGGAGGGGAATGCCTCCAATTACGGCTCCTACAGAGGTAATCTTCAGAACTGGGCATGGAGAATTAACCAGTATGGCGGACAGTCGTTCGTACATAGGGGCTACTATGAATATGTAGGCACGGGCAAGGGCTGTTTCTCTGTTGAAGCGGGAAAGATGGTAAAAAAAGGTGTGGACGGCGGAGAGTATATCTGGCACACTGTCAACTCATTTGAGGCTTCGCGGTATGAAGGCATAGAATTTAATGATGACATTGCCGATGCGGCGGCTGAGGTCGGTGAAAGAATATATACAACCAGAACGAGCTATAATGCCAAGCTTGATGGTTCGGACTCAATGATGCTGGTTGACCAGGTGGTTGAAGTCAGCGGTATGTATAAGGTGTATACAAATAAGGAGAATTTTCTCAAGGATACGCTCCTGCTGGATGATGAGACGGCTGCCGGTTACTCCTGTGTGATAAAGACTATCACGGCACAGGAGCTTAACAGCACACCGGAGTGGATTGATTACGCAGACCTCATCTATATCTTTCCGGGAAATCATAACACGGAGATTGTGAGTGCATGGAAGCAGACAATAAACGGTGCACCGGCAAACAGACTTGGACATACCTCTGCAGCAACGAATTATCCAATCAACACCTTTGAAATCAATGATATATCTGCCGATGTGACGATGAAGATTTTTAACAGGGTTTCAGCGTCTGAGAACTACGCCTCAATAATAATTGACAACCGGCTTTTTGATTTCAGTCAGAGCACACTTACATCACTCTCGACAGTGAATAATGTAAACATGGATATATTTGACTGGAGCTTCAAGGATACGGGCAAGGATTATCAGGCGACCTCCAGCAGCAACAATGTATATAAGCTCAGTGTCATGCTTATGTCGATGAATCCTAATTTCTTTAAACAGCTATATTTGCAGCCGGGAAATGAGCTTGTAAAGGTAGTAAATGGTGAGCTTGTGGATACGCTTCAGAGGTCACCTGCTGATAAGTGCTGGTCAGGATATACCTTCCAGCTTATGGAGAAGGATTATTCAGGCAATCTCTATAACTATTTTACATCCTCCGAGAACTGGTTTTTATATGGAAGCTGTTCTAATCTAAGTGAGCAGAAGTACAAGACCTACGTTGACAATCACATTTTTACCTTCAACGGTAATTCATGTGTGACCATGCAGTTTGTAAATGAGTATGGTGGTCTTGGCTCGGATAAGCAGCTGCAGGATGGAAAGTATCTGTTCGGCAATTTCAGGGATTATCTTGATGAAAATGCGGATATATTCAAATATAATGCTGATAAGGCCGACTCATCGGATGCGGTCAGATATATTCTCGGTATAGGAAGTAAAAAGTCTTATTACGGAGAAGATACCACTCTTAGGATTCTTGACATTGAGCCAAGTGTGGGGCTTGATTCGGCAAGTAAGCCTGAGTGGACGAGAACGGAGAATTATATAAGACGTCTTATCCCTGATTTTCAGGGAAAGCTGGAAGTCACACACATGACAACAGCGGAGTACATAGGAAAGGTTGATGACATCAACAGTGATTATGACCTTGTATACATCGGACTTGATGCCGGTGGATATAATGTAAAGACAGGTGCGCAGGCATTTTTCAATGATGGTTCGAGTACATGGGGAAACACAATCACTGATTTCAATGACGATTCTCTTGACGGAAAGATATATTTCCACCTAGGAGATAAGATGGTGTCGACCTGTTATGATGGCGGTAGCCGTAACCGTTCTGTAAAGTTCATATATAACAATGCCGGCACAGGTGTTGTCTCAAGTGAGGAGCTGCGCTTCGCCGGAAATGATATTACGAATATCAAGAAGAATGAGCTTATCAGCTTCATCGCCTCAGGAAAGCCTGTTGTAGCAGAAAAGTATCTCTATGACCTTGAAAAGTTTTTTATAGATACAGGTTCTAATCTCTACAGCCTTGTGAACAGCTATAGGAATACGGATGCTGAGATAAAAGGAATTTATCTGTATTCGGACACAAAGAGACTTCAGGATACCCTGCGAAATAAGGCAGAGGCTGTTATATTTACATCGGTTCCTGCACTCTATAACGGAACAACCGTTAGTGACACCAACCCTACGATATCCAATCCTAATTATCTTCCGGTTAACGGAGACGGAGATGCGTATATGACGTTTGAATTTACTGTTCCGGGAGAGGGTTATAATTATCGTATCTATGTGGATCAGGACAGGGACAGCAAGTTCTCTTCGGGCGAGATTGTACAGGAGGGAACTGCGGCATACAATGATGGGAACAGGGGTGTAAATACATGTATCTATGAGGTCGCTTCAAGTATTGTGGGTATTGTACAATGGAAGATAGAGGTATACAGAAACGATAATGTGAATGTCAGGTATACCAGGACAGGTTCTTCCGCAGCAAAGCTGCGCTCGGATACAGAGAAAAAGAAGCTCAATGTACTTCAGATTATGCCGAAAAATGATTCGGGTCTTCTTAATCTGGAGAAGAATGATTTATTCAGGAAAAGATACTCCAATCTGAATGATTTTGATGTGACGGTCCGCACGATTACATGGTCGGATTTTGAGAAATTCTTCGCAGGAGAAGGATTTGAATTTGACTTATCGCAGGACATAAGCAGCACGAATCCGGAGACAGATGTTCTCGCGAGTGTATCGGATGAGCTTGATAAATCGGGGCGCGAGATTAGGTCAGAGCTTGATGGCAGGAGCATAGGAAAGCTCAGCTCCTATAACATGATTATTGTTGGATTCGGAGATATCTATGGTGCTGTTGACCTTAGTAATACCAATGGCGCTGTTGAATATCTGCAGTATTACACGAAGCTTGGAAAGAGTATTCTTTACACGCATGATATCACCTCCTTGTATAATCTGAAGCAAAATGGAAATAAGACCTTCGGCTACACAGCCAATGCCATGCTGCGCGATATTATGGGCATGAATCGGTACAAGGCGGTGAGCACAGAGCTTGCTTCATTAGCCTCCGGGGACAGACTTAAGAATGCTGTAACCGGATATCAGAGCGGCTTAAGCTACGATGAGATTTCAAGCGACCAGAAGCAGGGCTTTACATATTATGCGATGAAGAGGCTCGGCTGGACTAAGAAACAGACGGATTGGAACAATCCTAATAAGACCGGAAACAGCTATAACAGGCTGCCATACAGATACATGATAACCAACCCACAGGGAAATGCGGTTGTCAATGAGAACAGTGTGTCAAGCAGTACAGGCTTTGCAAACAACAATGATCTGACTACAACTGCAACAAAGGTAAATGAAGGCCAGATAACAACTTATCCGTATAAGATATCGGATGTTCTTTCGATTGCGCCTACGCATGGACAGTGGTATCAGCTCAACATGGAGGATAAGGAGGTTACTGTATGGTATTGTTTATCAGACCCGGTTGCAAGCGGTAATGCGGCAATCGGAAGTGCAAGAAGTTCGTCGTCCACAGAAAACGGTGAAGGAAGTGCCCTGACCTATGGCGTGTCTCCTAATGATGCTGCCAATAACTACTATATCTACAGTAAGGGTAATGTATTTTATTCAGGTGTCGGACACTCGTGGGTATCCGGTGATATGGAGGCAAAGCTTTTTGTCAATACAATGATAGCGGCATACAGAATAAGCTATGATGCACCTACTGTTAAGATTGAGAAGGCTGACATGACACCGGGTGTCGGTGCAGGACAGTCCTCTGCTTATGACCTCAGCATTGACAAGAATAGTGCCAAGGATTATTCGGCGGATGTACCTGATGAGTATGCTGATTACGTGCGCATATATTTCAGACCTGAGGATATGAGCTTTTCAAATGATATGGATGTGCGTATATCGTATGCCAAGAAGGATGGAAGTATGGGCTATATCACTGAGATATGGACAGGTGAGGCTCATGGTGCTGAGGCTGCCGGTACTGTCCACACAGCTGATGATACCGATAAGTTCTTTGCGGGACTTAACAATAATGGGTTGTATTACTTCTACTATAGAAAATCGGATATCCGATCCGTGAGCAGCACATTTACGTTCGAGGTTAACAATAACCGTTCCGCTGAGGTGGGGCTTGCGTATATGAAGCTTAACCTGCAGAGCTTATATTATCTTGACTAACATTATTATAAAAAACCTGCAGTTCTAAAAATCATGCAGTTATGGAAATCATGCAGCTTTGAGAATTATGTATTTCTGTAAATCATGTAGTTTGAGAAATATGCAGTTCTTAAAAACATGCGGTTCTAATCAGATAGAACCGCATGTTTTTTGCCTATTATGACGGAATGTTAATCATTGGTTTAAAATATATTCGATTCATCTTATTTGACACAATTTCTGTTGCCAATAGTCATATATGGTGCTATATTAATCGCAAAGCACATATCTATAATTCTTCTATTTAAAATATACCATTTATTATCGGTAGTCTTATTTATCAGAAGTTCATGCTTTTATTCCAATAACCACAGGAAAGACAGTATACAACCAAGGAACAGCGAAGTTGATACCAATTAGACAATGTACAGTCTGACAACGTACAGGATGTTATGCACAGTATGTAAGGAGAGAAAGCTTTATGGGGAAAATGACAAGCAGTGAAGAAGCGAGGGCATTGAATCCGATAGATGATTTGATGTTCCGGAAGATGGCGGAGGATGTGGGTTTCTGTGAGGAGATATTGCGGGTGATACTTGAGGATAATGAACTTAAGGTGCTTGAGACGATACCTCAGTGGACAGGAACGAACCTGCAGGGGCGTTCGGTGATTCTTGACGCAAAGTGTGTTAAGTCGGACGGCAGGCAGGTGAACATTGAGGTTCAGAAAGAGGATGACGATGATCACCAGAGAAGGGTGAGATACAACGGAGCGATACTTACCACCAATATCTCAGAACCCGGAACAAAATTTAAAAATGTTCCGGATGTATGTATTGTATTTATCTCAAAATTTGATATATTTAAGGGGAAGAGTCCGATATATCATGTTGATAGGGTTGTGAGGGAAACCGGTGCTGTGGTTGACAATGGCTTTGAGGAGATATACGTCAATACGAAGGTCAGGAATGGTTCAGATGTATCAGAATTGATGCGAATTTTTGTCGAGGACAATGCGTACAGCACCCGTTTTCCGAAAACGTCGGAGATTAAAAGAAGATACAAGATAGTCGACGGAGGTGGAGATATGGGAAGTGCTATTGAGAGGTTTAAACAGGAAGGGAGAACAGAGGGACAGATGGAAGTATTTGACAAATTGTTGCGGAAAAAGATTATAAGCTATTCGGAAGCAGCAGACATGGCAGATATGACGGAAGAGGATTTTAAGAAAAAATATGATGAATATATAAAGGAAAATACACATGCTTCAGAAGAGCAGTTGTGAAAACGTCGAAAGCTAAGAAAAATACATAAGCTATAAATCTTCCCTGCTTTCATTGCAAAATATAATGAGCAGGGAAGACTCAAAAATGTTTAATCTTATTTCAGCAGTATCCGGTCTGTTTCAGACCACATTTCAATTTTAATTTGTGAAAGCTTTAAAGGACTTAATCATAAAGTACATTATTAATAATGTCAATGTCATGTACAGCATGCATTTCAAAAAATCATGTATATGAGTTTAATGAGGTTACAGGTTTTTCATTTGGAGAATATAAGAATGGAGGATTTGCTATGGTGAGCAAGGTGGGCTGTGCGATGGTCACAGCGATGGGTGCTACGCTGCTTGAGGTGGAGGCAGATGTGTCGGGCGGGCTGCCGGACATAGAGATGACAGGCAACCTTGGAAGTTCAGTAAAGGACGGCAGGGAGAGAATCAGGGTCGCAATCAAGAAGTGCGGCTATCCGTTCCCGCAGGGAAGGGTGACAATCAATATTGCACCCGCGGCAATGCGCAAGGAGGGGACAGGCTTTGACCTTGCGGTTGCATGTGCCATTCTTGAGGAGATAGGTATTATTGTGGAGGATAAGCTGAAGGGCAGGATTGTGATTGGTGAGCTTGGGCTTGATGGTGCGGTTATCGGTGTGAGAGGTGTGCTTCCGGCGGTGCTTGAGGCGAAGAAGCAGGGATATGCGGGGTGCATAGTTCCTGCGGCTAACTACTCAGAGGCGCTTATGGTGCCGGAGATAGAGATTATTCCTGTGCAGCATTTATCGGAGCTTGTAGATGAACAGGATGATGGGAAATGTTGTGAGGTTATTGATAATAATGCAGTCTGTGATAGGTGCAGCGATGAAGATAAAACAAATCCTGACTATTCAGATATATATGGTCAGGAGTATGCCAAGAAAGCCATGCTCACAGCCGTTGCGGGAAGACACAATATACTGCTCATGGGACCTCCGGGAGCTGGAAAGACGATGCTTGTATCGCGTATTCCGACCATTATGCCCGGCATGTCTAAGAATGAACAGCTTGAGCTTGCCTGCATTTACAGCATAGCCGGAAAGCTTGGCGGCAGACCGGATATGAGTGTAAGACCGTTCCGTGCACCACATCATTCGATTACGTCGGCGGCGCTTATAGGCGGTGGACGATTGGTTGAACCGGGGGAGGTGTCGCTTGCGTCTAAGGGAGTGCTGTTTCTTGATGAGCTTACACGCTTTGACACAAGGGTTGTGGAGCAGCTGAGGGAGCCGCTTGAATCGGGAAGGATAGTGATTAACAGGATTACAGGCTCCTGTGAGCTGCCGGCTGATTTCATGCTTGCGACGGCTATAAATCCCTGTGCATGCGGTTTCTATCCCGATAGGACAAGGTGCCGGTGTACCACATGGGATGTGAATAAGCACTATGGGCGCATAAGCAGGCCGATACTAGACAGAATTGATATATCCATATCATTGCAGAGGGTAAGCTTTGACGAGCTTATAGGTAAAAATGTGGCTTCTGAAGGAATAAAAGGTGAAAGACGAATGGATGAAAAGACCGGAGCAGGAGACAGACGAAAAGCAGATGAAAATGCCGGTAAAAGAACAGATGAAGATGGTGATATGCAGACAGTAATTGGGAATTTCGACAGCTCCAATATGCGGAAAATTGTTGAACGTGTGTGGAGAGTCCAGCAGGAAAGACTTGGCGAGGGACGTTATAACAGCCGTATGACTAATGATGAGATTAAGAAATACTGCCGACTTGACGATATATCCGAGAAGCTTATGAGAGAAGCGTATGATGTATACGGACTGAGTGCCAGAGGCTACTATAAGCTGCTCAAGGTGGCGCGTACATTGGCGGATATCGATGGAGCGGAGAATGTGGAGGAGCGGCATGTGCTCGAGGCGTTGAGCTACAGGGTGAAGGATAAGGGGGATGAATGATGGATGAAGAAAATAAGCGTATCAGGGCATGGTTCTGGCTTACCAATCTGCCGGGATATGGATATAAGAAGCTGGCGGCACTCAGGGCGGCAGTGGATGATGTGTGGGAGCTGTATGAAATTGAAGAGAGCGTAGGACAGGAGAAGGCTGAGGAGTTCTTAAGACAGGTGTTTTCTTTGTCAGATATAAAATACAGTGATGCACAGATTGGAGCTTTTTTCGACAGGAGCCTTAAGAGAAGGCTTGACAAGGAATTTGAAGGGTTGGCAGCGTCGGATATAAATATGGTCTGCATTGATTCAAGTGACTACCCTGAAAAACTTAGGGATATTTTTGATGCGCCGTACATACTCTATTATCGCGGAAGGCTTCCGGAACAGAACCATAAGACGGTGGCGATTGTAGGGGCAAGGGCGTGCAGCGAATATGGCAGAAGCATGGCAAAGGATATTGCCGCGCAGCTTGCACGGTATGGAGTGCAGATTGTCAGCGGGTTTGCGAGAGGGATAGATACCGCATCGCATAACGGCTGTCTCGGAGTTGACGGAGGAAGGACATTTGCGGTATTTGGAAGTGGAATCAATCATTGCTATCCGCCGGAGAATCGTTTCACATACGATGAGATAATACAGAAGGGTGGGGGGATAATGTCTGAATATCGTCCCGACACGAAGCCGTTATCGGGATTCTTTCCTATGAGAAACAGAATTATAAGCGGGCTGTCAGATGTTGTGATTGTTGTTGAAGCCGGAGTTAAAAGTGGTTCTCTTATAACTGCCGACCATTCGTTAGAACAGGGCAGAACGGTCATGGCATTGCCGGGGAGAGTGACAGATGTGCTGAGCATGGGATGTAACAGGCTGATACGTCAAGGTGCTGCTGTCATAACATGTATGGACGATATTTTATTTGAATTGGGACTGTCAGAAGTACAAAATTATTCTGTCAATATAAAAAATTCACAAATAAAACTTGCAAAGCCGGAGAAAATGTTGTATAGTCATTTAGATTTTAACCCGCAGAGCATTGATGATTTAATTCGTAAGAGCGGAGTAAGCTTCAAGGAGGCAGCGGAATGTCTTGTGAGACTTGAGCTTGCCGGACTTGCAAAACGAATTGGAGGAATGTACGTGCGAGGAAAATAATAACTGGAGGAGTTGTCATGGCAAAATATCTTGTAATCGTTGAGTCCCCGGCAAAGGTGAAGACCATCAAGAAATTTCTTGGTTCTAATTATGAAGTGGTTGCATCACAGGGCCATGTTCGTGATTTGCCTAAGAGTACGCTGGGAATAGATACGGAACATGACTTTGAACCAAAATATATAACAATAAGAGGTAAGGGAGATATACTTGCCCATCTTAGAAGAGAGGTTAAAAAGGCAGATAAGGTTTATCTTGCAACCGACCCTGACCGTGAAGGAGAGGCTATTTCGTGGCACCTTGCACAGGCACTTAAGATAGATGATAAGGATATCAACAGAATAAGCTTTAATGAGATTACCAAGAATGCTGTTAAGGCTTCGATAAAGGAACCAAGGAAGCTTGACATGAACCTTGTCGATGCACAGCAGTCGCGAAGAATACTTGACCGTATGGTGGGCTACCGCATTAGCCCGGTTCTCTGGGAGAAGGTAAAGAGGGGGCTGAGCGCCGGACGAGTTCAGTCGGTTGCGCTCAGGATAATCTGCGACAGGGAAGCGGAGATAAATGCGTTTATTCCTGAGGAATATTGGACAATCGATGGTATTTTTAAAGTCAAGGGTGAGAAAAAACTGTTGACGGCGAAGTACATTGGCGATGAAAACGGCAATTCAGCTATTCATAATGAGAACGAGAAGAATGCGGTTCTTGCCGGGCTTAAGAATGGTGCTGCTAAGATAGATGAGGTAAAGAAGAGTGAGAGGATAAGAAAGGCTCCTCTTCCGTTTACAACAAGTACACTCCAGCAGGAGGCAGCCAAGGCACTTAATTTTTCAACCCAGAAGACCATGCGCATTGCACAGCAGTTATATGAAGGAGTGGATATAGATGGTCATGGTACAATCGGTATCATAACCTATCTGAGAACCGATTCCACAAGAGTTGCAGCGGAAGCGGATGTCTCTGCGCGTGAGTATATAAAGAATAACTATGGCGTTGATTATTACTGTCCGATAGATAACAAGAAAGAGAATGATAAAAAAATTCAGGATGCGCATGAAGCAATCAGACCTACCGATATCGAGCTTACGCCTGCTAAGATTAAGGATTCACTTGCACGCGACCAGTTCCGTCTGTACCAGCTGATATGGAAGCGCTTTGCGGCGAGCAGAATGCAGCCGGCGAGATATGAGACAACTACGGCTAAGATTACAGTTGGTGGACACCATTTCTCATCATCATCATCAAGACTTGTGTTTGACGGATTTATGTCGGTATATGCTGAGGCTGATGAGGAGAAGGAAGAGAATAATTCAATGGTGGGGAGCCTGAGTACGGACAGCGTTATAACTCTTGAGGATACGGACAGCAGACAGCATTTCACACAGCCGCCTGCACATTACACCGAGGCATCGCTTGTAAGAACGCTTGAGGAGCTTGGAATAGGACGTCCAAGTACTTATGCACCTACTATAACGACTATAATTAATAGAAGATATGTTGCCAAGGAAAATAAAAATCTATATGTGACGGAGCTCGGAGAAGCCGTAAATTCAATAATGATGAAGGCCTTCCCTGTCATTGTTGATGTCAACTTCACAGCTAACATGGAATCACTTCTTGATGGTGTTGCTGATGGCAGCATACAGTGGAAGACTGTTGTGAGAAACTTCTATCCGGATCTGGATGAGGCAGTTAAGAATGCTGAGAAGGAGCTTGAGGAGGTTAAGATTGAAGATGAGGTTACAGACATTCCGTGTGATGTATGTGGTCGAATGATGGTCATTAAGTATGGACCACATGGCAAGTTCTTAGCCTGCCCGGGATTTCCTGAATGTCGAAATACTAAGCCGTATCTTGAGAGGATAGGCGTTGCCTGCCCTAAGTGCGGTAAGGATATTGTCATTAAGAAGACGAAGAAGGGAAGAAAATACTTCGGATGTGAAGGCTTCCCTGAGTGCGATTTTATGTCATGGCAGAAGCCGTCAGACAAGAAATGTCCTGAATGTGGCGGATATATGGTTGAAAAGGGCAATAAGCTTGTCTGTGCGGATGAACACTGCGGATATGTCATGGATAAGATGGATAAATAAGATAATAAGAACTAAATTTCCTGTGCATGAAACAGAATATTAAGAATTATAACAATTATTCAGACTATTCACAAAAAAATATACAAAAACTATTGTATATTCAAATAATTTATGCTAAACTTAGCAAGTAGAAGCAATAATATTCTATTTGCTAAGTTTTTTGTTGATAAAGGTAAGTTATTATTTATATGGAAAGGGTGGTTGCACGGATGAGCGTTCAGTTACTTGATAAGACGAGGAAAATCAATAAACTTTTGCACAACAATAATTCTCACAAGGTGGTATTCAACGATATATGCCAGGTTCTCAGTGAGATATTGGTGTCCAATACTCTTGTTATAAGCAAGAAGGGCAAGGTATTAGGAAGCAGCACCTGTGATGGGGTTGAGGAGATTAAGGAACTGATTGATGACGAGGTGGGAGAGTTCATTGATCACATGCTTAATGAGCGTTTACTCAGTGTTCTTTCGACGAAAGAGAATGTCAATCTGGAAACCCTTGGCTTTGGAAGAGGAGATGCTAAAAAGTATCAGGCAATTATCGCACCTATAGATATTGCAGGTGAGCGTCTTGGTACATTGTTTATGTATAAGTGTGACAGCCAGTATGATATAGACGATATAATTTTGTGTGAGTATGGTACAACGGTTGTCGGGCTTGAGATGATGCGTTCGGTCAACGAGGAGAATGCAGAGGAGACGAGAAAGGTTCATATTGTAAAGTCTGCGATAAGTACATTGTCATTTTCAGAGCTTGAGGCTATCAAGCATATTTTCGAGGAACTTGACGGCAACGAGGGGATTCTGGTCGCAAGCAAGATTGCCGACAGGGTGGGAATTACACGTTCGGTTATAGTCAATGCACTCAGAAAGTTTGAGAGTGCGGGGGTTATTGAATCAAGGTCTTCGGGAATGAAGGGAACATATATCAAGGTGCTCAATGATGTGGTCTTTGATGAACTCAAGAAGATAGATTTGACTGAATAACAGACTAATTATATTTAGGAAGAGTGCGCTGCTCTGTTTAGAACAGCGCATTATTTGAATTAATATGTAAGATATTGTAAAAAAAGCTTGTTTTTTTCCGGGGATGTCTTATAATTGATAAGAAGAATGTATAACTTTAGGTTTTGAGAAATTGATAAACTTATTATCATAAAGGAGAATGAAGGATGTTTGAATCTGGAGCATTTGGATATGTCAATGTGCTTTCATCGGCGGCTGATGCGGCATGGACCAGGAATGAGATACTTAATAACAATATAGCCAATGTCGACACACCGGGCTTTAAAAGACAGGACATGAAGTTTGAGAGCCTTCTGCAGAATGAGATTGCAAGGCAGGGAAAGACGAATTCCACACTTGACCAGAAGGTGGCTGATGTCGATTATACAAGGCTTAAGCCTTATGTATATACAGATAATTCACAGCTTTCAACAAGACTTGATGGAAATAATGTGGATATTGATGTGGAGGAGGCTGAACTTGCCTCTAACCAGTTGATGTACGATGGAATAATAGAAGGGCTTAATAAGGAATTCGAGAGAATGAAGTCAGTTCTTTCTAAATAGAAATAATTTTGCAGGAGGTTGATTATGGCACTGTTTAGTTCATTTAATATAGCGTCATCGGGAATGACTGCGCAGAGACTCAGAATGGATGTTATTTCCGAGAATATAGCTAATGTAAAGACTACAAGGACGAATGAAGGCGGAGCTTATATACGCAAGAATGTTGTTCTCAATGAGAAGGGAAATAATTATGGAATACGCACGTTCAGCGAGATTTTTGATGCGACCAGAAGCGGAGTGGGCAACGGAGTTAAGGCGACAGCCATAGTGAATGATACAGATACACCTATGGAGCTTGTATATGATCCGGCACATCCGGACGCAGATGAGAACGGATATGTAACATACCCTAATGTCAATATCATAACGGAGATGACAGATCTTATCGATGCTTCACGCTCATATGAGGCGAATGCAACAGCATTTGAGGCTTCTAAGAGCATGGCGAGCAAGGGTCTTCAGATAGGTAAATAATTTTAATTATACAAATAGAAGCGGGGAATACTTATGCCAACAGTTAATATACTATCAGGTGTATCATCAGATTACATTACTAACTCGATTGCTGATAATTCTAAGGCAGGGAAGCCGGAGGGCTCCGGCAGCTTTGATGAGCTGTATCAGGCAGCGGTTAACCTGATTTCAGGAACGAATGGTTACATACAGCAGGCACAGCAGGCTGAGATTGATTATGCAATGGGAAAGCTTACAAGCACTCATGAGCTGAGTATTATTGAGAACAAGGCTAATATAGCACTTCAGTACACTGTTGCGATAAAAAACGGAATTTTGGATGCATACAAGGAAATTATGCAGCTACAGGTGTAATTTAACCGGATTCAGTTATTCGGCTGATAAGCAGAGAACGTCAGCGGATTGCAGATAGCCGATTTAATAGATAACTAGTGATACAGGAGAGCACATATGCCGGATATAGTAAAAAAATACCTTGATAAGATAAAGGAATTTTGGAATAAATACAATAAAAAACAGAAAACAATATTTATCTCTTCCGTATTGGTGGCAGTTATTGCGATTGCAATACTTGGATTCGTTCTGGCACAGCCACAGACGGTTGTGGTGCGGTATTGTTCAACGGCTTCCGAGGCTACGGAGGTCAGACAATTGCTCACCAGCAATGACATACCTTGTACGGTTGGTTCAAATTTTGAAATCATAATCGACAAGAAAGATGAGATTGAGGCACAGCTTGTACTTGGCTCTAACAATATAGCTTCAACCGGATATTCCTATGCCGATGTCCTTACCGGAAGCTTTTCACAGACGCAGGATGACAAGGAAAAGTTATATGTAGAGACACTTGAGAAGAAGTTCGCCGCACAGCTTGCGAAGATTGACGGAATAAAGAGCGCACAGGTTACAATCAAATTTGAGGACAACTCTTCAATTTTTGAGGAGAATAAGGATGCACATATTACAGCTACACTTGTCACCAGCAAGACACTTTCGGAGTCTACAACAGAGGCAATAGGCCTTATGCTTGCTAATAATGTCGGAAGCAACAACACCAACAATGTTGTGGTTATAGATGACAAGGGGCAGTTGTTATTCTCAGGTATTGCGGATGCCTCCGGCAACTCATCGGGACTTAAGACAAGCACGAAGTTCCAGAGAGAAATGATGACCAATATGGAAGCACGCGTCAAGAAACTTGCGCTTGCAATGCAGAATTATTCTGACGCCGAGGTTATGGCAAATCTTGTATTTGACAGCGATAAGGTGACTGAGATAACCCAGAAATATAATATACCGGATGGCTCTGAGGAGGGCTTAAGAAGCACCAGCTATGAGGTCAACAGTACTAATGGGACTGGCTCCGGTGGAACAGCAGGTACTGAGTCAAATGACGATGATACAGGATACGATATTGAGAACGGCACTACAACCAATGGAGAGTATAATCTTACGCAGGTAGACTGGCTGCAGAACAGTACATATACTACCAAGGAGAAGGCGGCAGAAGCGATTGTATACAGCGATTCCAGCCTGTCGATTATTCTTACTAAGTATAATGTTGTTTCTGAGGATGACCTTAGAACACAGGGGCTGCTTGGCGATATGACATATGATGAGTATAAGCTTGCCAACAGCTCACCTACACCTATTACCGTTGAGGAAGATTTGGCACAGCTTATTGCTTTCGGTACAGGTATAGATGTCAACAATATAGCTATTTCAGCTAATATGAAGTATGTATTCTTAGACACTCCGAAGAGCAGTACACCGACTTCGTTTATAATTCAGATCGTTCTTGCGGTTCTGATTGTCGGACTCCTTCTGTTTGTAGTATTCAGAAGTGCAAGACCTGTTACTGTAGAGGAGACAGAACCGGAGCTTTCAGTGGAGGATATGCTTGCCTCTACAAGAGAGAAGCAGGCACCGCTTGAGGAGATTGATCTTCAGGATAAGTCTGAGGCACGCAAGGCTATTGAAAAATTTGTACAGGAAAATCCGGAAGCGGTCGCAATGCTTCTTCGAAACTGGCTCAACGATGGCTGGGATTAAACGCGCATGAGTTTGAATCAGTACTAATGGAGAGTGGGGCGTGATGTGATACGCTTCGGAATGGAGACAATATGGCAAAGAAAAATGGATTAGATGGTATCCAAAAGGCAGCAGTTCTTCTGATTGCATTAGGACCGGATATGTCATCACAGATATTTAAACATCTTCATGATGATGAGATTGAACAGCTTACACTTGAGATAGCCAATACGAATAGTGTATCGCCCGGAACCAAAGAGGAAGTTCTCAATGAATTTTATGAGGTGTGTCTTGCACAGCAGTATATCGCGGAGGGCGGTATCGGATATGCCAAGGATCTTCTTGAAAAATCACTTGGTGCCGATAAGGCAAAAGAGGTTATCGGAAAACTCACCGCAAGCCTTCAGGTACGTCCTTTCGAGTTTGTGAGAAAGACAGACCCTGCGCAGCTGCTTAACTTTATACAGGATGAACACCCACAGACGATTGCACTCATCTTATCGTATCTGTCGCCGGCGCAGTCATCTATGGTTATCTCAGCACTTCCGCCTGAGAAGCAGGCTGATGTAGCCAAGAGAATTGCCCAGATGGACAGAACATCACCGGATGTTATCAAGGAAGTCGAGGGTGTGTTAGAGCGTAAGCTTGCTTCGCTTGTTAATCAGGATTACACCATTGTCGGTGGTGTCGATGCTATCGTTGATATCCTCAATTCGGTTGACAGAGGAACGGAGAAGCATATTGTTGAGACTCTTGAAGTTGAGGATCCGGAGCTTGCAGACGAGATCAGAAAGAAGATGTTCGTATTCGAGGATATTCTTTCACTCGACGACAGAGCTA
>ENA-ORNR01000479-ORNR01000479.1-human-gut-metagenome-genome-assembly--contig:-NODE-479-length-38740-cov-4.893706_pt1 | contig 38740 bp, 32 predicted proteins | sample MGYA00242114_ERZ509020 | MGnify/ENA primary metagenome ERZ509020 (study PRJEB26280, sample SAMEA2338758) | human gut metagenome | biome: human gut; feature: human-associated habitat; material: faeces...
CGATCAGCGGAGCAAATACATTCATCAACAGGATAGCGAGCATCATACCTTCTGGATAACCCGGATTCAATGCGCGGATAATGATAGCCATAGCCCCTACTAAGAAACCATAGATATACTTACCTGTTTCCGTACGGGCAGAAGTGACAGGGTCGGTAGCCATAAACACAGCACCAAATGCGAAACCACCCAGAAACAAATGATCCAACGGAGATACGCACATGGCCACCGTTGTTCCGATCATATTAAAGATAAGCGACATAACCGCCCCACCCACAAATACGGAAACCATTGTTTTCCAGCTTGCGATCTTTGTGAAAAGAAGGATAACCGCACCGATCAGGATTGCCAATACGGATGTTTCGCCGATCGAACCCGGAATCAGACCTAAGAACATATCCCAAGTAGTCATCGGGTTACCCAGCACGTCTACAGCCTGGAACGAACCGATCAGTTCTTTACCTGCGATAGCAACCTGTCCCAGCGGAGTAGCCCCCGAGAAACCGTCTACCACCTGTCCGCCACCAATGCCGAACGTGTCAACTGTACGAACAAATACCTGGTCACCGGACATGGCTGCCGGATATGCGAAGAACAGGAATGCACGTGTAACCAATGCTACATTAAATACATTATAACCTGTACCACCAAACACTTCCTTAGCAAAAACAACAGCGAATGCAGTAGCTACAGCAATCATCCACAGCGGATCGCCTGGATTTCTTCTTTTTTCACACCGGGCAGAGGCAGCGGCCCAACAGTATTTTCATAGACATGGAAATACAGATGGTTTCCGCGGCGCGTCACACGGCCAAAATCCGGTTTCTCAATACCGGCTTTTCCGCAGCCGTAAATGCTCTCTCCGTTTTTCTTCATCCACTTTCCAATCTCAGCCAGCCGTTCGATCGACTCCTCCGGGATATTTCCCCTGGCGTCCGGGCCGACGTTCAAAAGCAGGTTTCCACCCTTCGATACGCACTCGACCAGCTTTTTGATCAGCATCGGTGCCGGTTTGAAGAAGTGGTCGTTGGCACAATAGCCCCAGTGATTATTCATCGTAACGCAGGATTCCCAGGCGATATCGTTTCCATTTACATCCTGGATGCCATTCGGCGGAATCATCTGCTCCGGGCTCACAAAGTCGCCGTGGTACGAAGTCGGATTTCCGGCCGCCAGAGAACCGTAGCCCTCTCCGCTCACCTCGAGACGGTTGTCGATGATGACATCCGGCTGGAGCCTCCGCACCATATTGATCAGCTCCGTCGCTTTCCATGCTTCGCCGCGCAGCGTATCGTAAGAGAAGTCAAACCACAGCACATCGAGCTTTCCGTAGTTTGTGCAGATCTCGCGTACCTGATTATGCATGTAGGTCAGGTAGCGGTCGAAATCGCGGTCATCGTTTTTATATGCCGGGTTGTTCCGCATCGGGTGATTCCGGTCGCCATAGTGCGGAAAATCGTCGTGGAACCAGTCGAGCAGGGAGAAATACAAACCAACCTTCAGTCCTTCTGCACGGACGGCATCAACGTACTCTGCAACGAGGTCGCGGCCGCATTTCGTGTTGGTGGATTTGAAATCGGTATACTGGCTGTCGAAGAGGCAGAATCCATCGTGATGCTTGGCAGTCAGAACCATGTATTTCATGCCGGCCTCTTTCGCCGCTTTTGCCCATTTCCGCGGCTCGAAATCAACGGGATTGAACTCCTCAAAATATTTCATGTAATCTTCTTTTGGAATCTGCTCGGTACTCCGCACCCATTCTCCGCGTGCCGGGATGGCATAAAGTCCCCAGTGGATAAACATGCCGAAACGTGCGTCGCGGTACCACTCCATCCGCCTGTCATAGGCTTCTCTGTCAAATTTGTACATCGTTTTGCTTCCTCCTGTTTTAGTTTTATATTGGTAATGATTCAGAGTACCATTTCGCATGGCTCTGAATCGTTACGTCAAGCGGATATTCGCAATCCGCTTCGCTGCTTGATTCGATTAAATCTTAATTTTCACCCATTTTCCCTGTTTGAATCGGATCGTCGCAAAGATAAACCGTGACATCTGATCCGCCAGCACGCCGAACCATATTCCGACGATGCCAAGCCCCAGCGTGTAACCGCCCAGATACGAAACGATCGTACGAATAAATGTAACGCTGATCATGGATGCAACTGCCGTATAAAGCGTATCTCCCGCACCGCGCAGGCATCCCATGTAAATAACCTGACAGATCTGGAAAATGACGACGAAGATAATGACATGGATGATGCTGACACCGATTTCAATGATATGCTGTTCTTCGAAAAACAGGCTGTACAGCCATCTTCCGCCGAAAAGATAAATGGCAACGAGGCATACTGCAATGCCCGCGCCGATCAGACGGCACGTTCTGCCGTACTCTTTCGCAAGATCCGGCTTTTTTGCGCCAAGGCTCCGGCCGATCAGTGCAACCGCTGCGGACTGGAGGCCGTCACCGAACGCAAACGAAAGCGACATAATATTCATGCCGACCTGATGTGCCGCCATTGCATCGGTTCCCTGCTTGGCCGCCATGATCGCCGTCATCATAAAGCCGATCCGCATGAAAACCTGCTCGAAAAACACACTGTACCCGACCCTGACCAGGCTGATGAACGCTGCAATCGTCGGTTTAATTTTGTTCTTCAGAATATAGCCAAGGTTCAGGAATCCGTCTTGCTTTGTGATGGAAAGGATGCTCATCACACATCCGACAACCGTTCCTGTGACGGTTGCCAGTGCCGCACCCTGAATGCCGAGTGCCGGGAACCCGAAATGGCCGTTGATCAGAAGATAATTCAGGATAATATTAATCGTATTTGATGTTACATTTGTGCGCATCGTGATTTTTGTATTGCCCGCACCGCGCTGTGCCGAGTTGATCCCCATCTGGATACAGTTAAAAATCATACCGCCCATGATGATACGGAAATATGTTACTGCGCCATTATGAGTCTCCGCCGTTGAACCGCACAGATGGATAATCGGACTTGCAAACGCCACAAATCCAACACTGAATGCAGCTGCCGCAAGGATAATAAATACAAGCGCAGTTACCAGAGTCTCATTCGCCGCACCCTGCCTCTGCTCTCCGCGCCGCCGCGCAACGAGAGCCGAAATCGACACATTCAGCGCAAAGAAAAACGCCAGGCCAAGCAGCTTCGGCTGTGTCGTCAGACCGACCGCGGCAACTGCGTAAGAGCCAAGCGAGCTTACCATCAGCGAATCTACAAGACCCGCAAATTCAATGAAAAACGACTCCACGATCGCCGGTCACGCCATGTTGACGGCGGTCTGGAATGTGTCTTTGTGGTATTTCCCCTGTAACTTGTTTCCTAAGTACCCCATTTCTTTTCCTCTCTTTCGTCCCAATACCAATTTCTATTTTACTTTGTTTTAACAGAAGGGTCAATACGGTACCGGCAGAAAAAAGCCAGCCGCAAAAGCAAAATTCTTTTCGCTTTTTGTGGCTGGCTTTTCTTTTATCTTTCCGTAGCGATTCAGACCCCCATCTTGATTCCGCTTACGCTACATCCCAGTATTGCTTCTTATTTTTTCAGCACAAATTCTGCCTTATTCTCTGTCGTGCTGTCGCTTCCGATGAAGACTTCGAAAGCACCGTTTTCACTTTCTACACGCTCATTTTCTGTCAGGAAGCGAAGCTCTTCTTCTGTGATTTTGAAGATGACTTCGGTTTCTTCTCCCGGCTGAAGGGTTACCTTGCAGAAATCTTTCAGTTCTTTCACCGGGCGTACCACGGATGCGGCTACGTCGTGGATGTAAAGCTGCACGGTCTCGGTTCCCTTTGTATCGCCGGTGTTTTTCACGGTTACGGAGGCTTTAATCTCATCTTCCATGCCAAGCTCTGCCTTGTCCAGTTTCACATCTGAAATTGCAAAGCTGGTGTAGCCAAGGCCATATCCGAACGGGAACAGTGGTGCGTTCGGGATGTCGAGGTATTTGGAACGGAAACGGTCTTTGTCCTTGCCCGGCACGTGCGGTCTTCCGGTGGAATACTCGTTGTAGTGAACCGGCACCTGGCCTACAGAGTACGGGAAACTCATGGTCAGCTTGCCGCTTGGAGCGTATGCACCAAAAACAACGTCTGCGATTGCATTGGCACCCTCGGTACCCGGCATCCACACTTCAAGAACAGCTTTTGCTTTCGATACGACATCGCGCAGATCGAGCGGACGGCCATTGAAGAGGACAACGACAACGTTTTCATTGACTTTTGAAACGCGCTCAAGCAGTCTCTGCTGGATTTCCGGGATACGGATGTTCGCGTTGCTGGTTGCCTCGCCGGACTGCAGACGATCCTCACCGATCGCAAGAACGACAACATCAGCCTCTTTTGCTGCGTTTACAGCCTCAAGAAGCATTGCTTCTTCCTCTTCCGGCGTGGTGGACTGCTCCATCGCCTCGCCGAAGCCCTCCAGGCGGATGTCGGAGCCAAGCATCGGAGAGCCTGCATGGAAGCTCATGTTTGTCGTATCTGCCTGCGCTTTTACGGCCTCTTCCAGATTTGTCACATCCTTTGCATCTCCGATAAAGGACCAGGCACCCATCAGGTTTCTGCTGTGGACATACGGTCCGACCCAGGCAATCTTCTTCTCCTTGCTAAGCGGCAGAATTTTCTCTTCGTTTTTCAGCAGGACAAACGATTTTCTTGCGGCTTCTCTTGCCAGATCGCGGTGCTCTTTGCAGAGAATGACTTCTTTTTCTTTCGTCTCGTCTGCGTCTTTATACGGATTTTCAAACAGTCCCAGTTTGTTTTTCAGTTCCAGAATACGCATGCAGGACTCATTGATCAGATCCTCGGAAATCTTGCCCTCTCTTACAAGACGGCAGAGGTTCTCGCAGTAAATACCGGTCATCATATCAATGTCAACGCCTGCCTCGGCGGAGCGGACAGCTGCCTCCTCACGGTCTGCGCAGTAGCCGTGGTAAATAATCTCCTCGATTGCCGCCCAGTCGGAAATCAGAACTCCGTCAAATCCCATTTCGTCACGCAGGATGCCGCGCATCAGTTTCTTGTTTCCGGTTGCCGGAACACCGTTTACCGTGTTGAAGGAAGTCATCACCATCGCTGCTCCTGCATCGATGCCGGCTTTGTAGGATGGCAGATAGAAGTCACGGAAGGTATGCTCGGAAAGCTCTACAGTATTGTAGTCTCTTCCTGCTGTCGGTGCGCCATAGCCTGCGAAATGCTTCACACAGGAAGCAATCTTGTACGGCTCCTTCAGATCGTCTCCCTGGAATCCGCGCACCATTCCGGCACAGAACAGACCGTTCAGATACGGATCCTCACCGGTAGACTCCATGACACGGCCCCATCTTGCATCGCGGACCAGGTCAGTCATCGGTGCGAAGGTTACGTGAAGGCCGGAAACGGCTGCCTCTTTTGCAGCAACTGCCGCACACTTTTCGGACAGCTCCGGTTCAAACGTTGCGCCCTGTCCCAGCGGAATCGGGAAAATGGTCTTGAAGCCGTTGATGATATCCAGCATGAACAACATCGGGATGTGATGCGGGTGCTGCTCCACAAAATCCTTCTGGATTTTCTTTAACGTTTCTGCGCCCATGCTGCCCAGGATGGAACCGGAAAGCGCTACATTTTCCGGCGTAAAGCCTTTATCCGCCATCGGTCCCATGGCTGTGATGTCCATATCTTTATTGAAGAAGGCACCCACCACCTGGCTCATCTGGTTCACTTTTTCTTCCAGCGTCATGTCGGCCAGAAGCTCTTTTAATTTCTGCTCGGTCATTTTTTCTCCTCCATACCTCGTTTTTGCTGTATCTGCTTCTTCAGAAACCCCTAAAATGTCAGAAAAATATCGTTTTTCCGTTTTTTCTGAATCTTATACTGAAATTTTACCACATCTGACCTGAAAAAAATATCCCCTGATCCGACCTTTTTCTTTCACTATTCCGACCTGTTTGCTGCTATTCCGGTGCGTAAGAAAGTGATAAAATCCTCTGTTATTTCCCGGACATGTGAAGGGGGCTTTCCGCTATTTTTCACTAAAGCTTCTTCGGTATTCCAGCGGTGCGTATCCCGTATTGTCCTTAAACATCTTCGTAAAATACGAGAAATTGCTGTACCCCACATACAGCGACACCGTATTGATCGGCAGCGTGCTCTGTGTCAGAAGCTTTTTTGCCTCCTCCACCCGCTTTTGGATGATATAATTACTGATCGAAATACCCTTTTCTTTTTTAAAAATCCGGGACAGATAATCCGTATTCAAAAAGACAAGCTCCCCAAGCTCCTCCCGGTGAATCTCCTCCCGGTAATGTGCATCGATATAAGCGCATACCTGACTCGTGACCGAATCTGATTTGTTGATGTACTGTCTGTACTGAACTGCTTTCCGAACCAGTACCCCGGCATACTCCATCATCTCTTCTCTGCCATAAAGGGAATTCCGATGCAGGTTTTCCATATCCGCATCTGCAAACAGTGCATACGCCTTGATCTCCCGTTCCGAAAGCCATGCATACACCACCTGCGTCAGATCGGTACGGAGTGCTACCAGAAGCTCCCTGGTAATCATTCCTTCCCGCTCCGTCCGGTCAAGGTATTTCTGCAGCCGCTCCAGCAGCTCCTCCGGTTTTTCCTCCGAAAGCAGAGCTTTCCACACATCCAGCTCCTTATTTTCGTAGCTGGTCTGCGGAGCCTGAAATTCGTTCAGAAACAGCACCTCGTTCCGCACGGAAAGGCTTCCTTCCCGCATTTTCTGAAGATTCCGGCTCTGCTTTTGCATCCCCAGCACAGATTCCCACTGTCCGGCACCGCACCACAGCTCCGGATAAATTTTTTCATTCATCCACGCAACAAACTGCCTCAGAATTTCACAGTCCCGCCCGCCGTCCTGCGGAAATGCTTTTTCCTTTGACTGTGTAACAATCCAGTAGATGCCCGGTTCCTGGTAAAAAACAGTATCTACCGCAATATCCGTTTCCTCATACAGTTCCGACAGCACATTTTCGATCACAAACTCCATGGTCGCGGTATCCCACATCTCCCGCTTATTGCTCTTTATTTCCGGCATCAGACAAATCAGCCGGAAATAGTGTCCCGGTCCGTATGGCAGCTGACGCTGTGCTGCCGTTTCGCAGAATTTTTCCTCGGAGAAGCCGTCTTTCAGCACATTTTTCCAGATATCCTGCTGCAGAATTTTTCTGTTCTGGTTCCACTTGATGCTTTCCTGCCTGAGATCCTGTATTTTCTTTTCTTTCGCAACGGATTCCGCCGCACGCTGTACGGCCTCCTTCAGCTTGTCAAAATCGATGGGCTTTAGCAGATAATCGACACTGTTCAGCTGAATCGCTCTTCTGGCATAGTCAAACTCCGCATAGCTTGTCAGGAATATGACCTGGACCTTCAGCTCCTCTTTTCTGACCCACTCCACAAAGTCGAATCCCGTTCCGCCCGGCATCACGATATCGCTGATCACGATATCAATGTCCACCATTCCCATGATGTTTTTCGCCTGCTGTACGGAAAACGCAGTGTACACCTCGCTCACCCCGGTCTCTGTAAGATCGAGGTTTCTTTTGATACTTTCAATCACGTACTCTTCATCATCCACGAGCAATAGTTTCATGTTCTTCTCCCCCTGTCCTGTATGGAATATGGATATCTACAATCGCTCCGCCGAGCGGACTGTTATCGAAATGAATCTCGCCGGAATCGCCATAATAATAGTGGAATCGTTTCAGACAGTTTTCGATTCCGATATGCTTTCCATGCTCGGAAATATCTTCCCCTGCTTTCAGCCTTTGCAGCGTCTCCTCCGGAAAGCCGTTTCCGGTGTCCGAAATATAAATGTTGACATACTTTTCGTCTCCGCGATCCTCCGGGTAAACCGTCACGGAAATCAGCGGAACCTTCTCCAGCGTCAGGGCATGTTTTGCCGCATTCTCTACAAACACCTGAATCAGGAACGGGAAGATTACTGCGTTTTCCACCTCTTCATGAACCTCAAAATAATAGGTGAATTTTTCCGGATAGCGCAGCAGCAGAATTTTGAGGTAATTTTCACAGTGGTTCGTCTCCGCCGTTACCGGCACCATCTCGCTTGTATTCCGGAAAATATACGCAAGATAATCGGACGTAATACGGCTCATCGACTTTGCATGGTCGTACTGACCGAAGTCGATCATGCTGTAGATAAAGTTCAGACAGTTCATATAAAAATGCGGACGGATCTGGATTTTCAGGTAGTCCATCTCGATTTTCTGTTTTTGCAGCTCCTGCTCATACAGCGTGATCTTCAACCGGCGGATCTGGTGAATCATGTTCCGGAATTTATCGTCAATCCGCTCCAGCTCTACCAGGTTTCCTTCCGACATCTGATAGGTGAGATCCCCATTGTCATATTTCTGAAGATTTTCCGTAAACATACCGACCGGCCTTAGAATTTTGCTTTCCAGATGGAACAAAAGCAAGGAACCCGCAATGACCATCAGAAAAGCAACGCCGAGAAGGGCAAACACACTTCCCGTCATCAGATTTAAGACTCCCGTCCAGGAAATCTTAATCCGGATTTCAAACGGCGCCTGTGAAAGCTCTTGCCGGAAGGTGTAATTGTCAGTATCAATTTTCGAATCGTCCGTTACAATTCCTTTTTCCGTCAGTATTCCGATGCTTTTTCCGTTCTGGTCAACGAGGCTGACATAGCCGCTCTTCCCAAGAGACAGTTCAGAGAACGGTTCCAGAATTGTCTTCAGATTGACGTAGCAGCCGAGTCCAACGCCCTGACTCTGCGCTACCTTGAGCATATAAATATCGTCTCCCTGGCACATCACGGTCCATTTTTTCTTGACTGCATACGCCTGCTGCGACAGGCTTTTGATCCGGCGCTTCAGTGCCTCCTGCAGATACGGGTCAACAGCGTAAAGCCCGTCGGAGGAAATGCTCAGCTGATATAAGCTGTCATCCTTCTGCGTATAGAGAAAAACATTGTAATCCGTTCCAAAATCCCACGCTGCAGATACATAATTCCTTCGCAGCTGCGTAATGACATATTCCTCATACTGATCCTTCTCCATCAGATCCATATATTTCCAGAACGCAGAATCCGGGTTGGAGCCGTCCATTACAGTCGAGAACAGGTTTCGGCTGATTCGAAAAAAACGGTTATCCAGCTCATCCGTATACAGCTTTGAAATCTCTTCCAGCTGCTCATATACCTGCCGCTGCGTCCGGTTCAGAATAAGCACGCTCCCAGCCAGAAAAAGCAGCAGCATACTCAGCAGGCAGATCAAAAGATAACGCCCCTGCTGCGCCAGTGTTGTTTTTTTCGTCTGTTTTGAAATACGCATGAAGTTTCCTCCTTTTTTCTGTTCCGGTACGCTCGAAATTTTTCCGTGTTTGATTTTACGAACTGATCTTTTTTTCTGAATATAATACAGCAGAAAAACAGTACACCTCATGTTTCCATGAGTCTGTACTGTTTTTCTGATTTATGTCGGAAACACCGAAATGTTTCTCTTTTTTATTCCTGCATGGAAAATCATCCCTTTACCGCGCCAAGTGTGATACCTTCTGCGAAGTATTTCTGAAGGAACGGATAGATGATAAACAGCGGCAGCATGGCGATAAATGCGATTGCCATACGGATCGAGGTTGTCGGCAGCTTTGCCACCTCGGCACCGATATTTCCAGTTACTTTTCCACTTGCCAGGTACTGAATATCGGTGATCATCTGGTTCAGCAGGTTCTGGATACTGTAAAGCTTCTGGCCTTCATTTCCTGATAAATAGTATAAACCATTTGTCCAGTCATTCCAATAGCCAAGTGCGGAAAACAGTCCCATGGTTACCAGAATCGGTTTTCCAAGCGGCAGTGTGATGCTGGTGAAAATCTTCATGTGTCCTGCGCCATCGATTTTGGCCGCCTCGAACAGCGCGTCCGGGATACTGGTGTTAAAGTAGCTTCGGATCATCAGCACGTTGTTTGCACTTAACAGGAAGCCCGGAACAATCAACGCCCAGATCGTGTTTTTGATGTGAAGATAATTTACATACATCAAGTAGGTCGGCACCAGTCCGCCGTTGAACAGCATCGTAAAGAATACGAAAAAGGTAATTGCTCTGCGGTACGGCAGTTTTTTAACAGAAAGCGGATATGCCAACAGAGCGGACATCGCAATATTTGCAGCGGTACCAACAATCGTTACAAAAACGGTGATTCCGTACGCTCTCAGGATTTTCTCACCCTGACGGATGATATAGGAGTAAGCATAAAAGCTGAATTTCTCCGGGAAGAACGAATATCCGTTGCGGATCAGTGTGTTTTCATCGGTCAGCGAGGAAATAAATACGAGTACAAACGGCAGTACAATGGATAACGTAATCAGAATGAGTACTACATTAATCCAGAACTGGAAACGTTTTGCTTTTTTTGAATTTGTCATACTTCCATCCTCCTAGAATAATGCCTGGTCTTTGTCTACTCTGCGGACAATCCAGTTACTCAACATTACGACACAGAAGCCTACCAGAGACTGGTATACACCGGCTGCAGATGACATGCTGATATTTCCCTGCTCAATCAGGGCGCGGTATACATAGGTATCGATAACGTTTGTGGTCGGGAACAGAACACCGGAGTTCATTGGTACCTGATAGAACAGACCGAAATCGGAATAGAAAATTCTTCCGATGCTGAGAAGCAGCAGGGTAATGATGGTCGGAACGAGGCTCGGCAGTGTGATTTTTGTGATCTCCTGCCATTTGCTTGCGCCGTCCAGTCTGGCAGCCTCATAGAAGGAAGGATCGATACCGATCAGCGATGCGATGTAGATCAGGCATCCGTATCCTACGCCCTTCCAGCAGTTCGCGATAATCAGGATCGCCGGCCAGTATTTCGGTTTCTGGTACCACTGAATCGGGTCAATGTGGAACAACGGAAGGATCGAGTTGTTGACAAGACCATTTTCTGCACTCAGAAGCGCATATACGATGTAGCTTAAGATAACCATGGACATCAGGAACGGAAGAAGAATCGCACTCTGATATATCTTTTTGAGCTTTGTGTTTCTTACCTCCGTAATCAGAATCGCAATGGCAATTCCGACTACCATGTTTACAAGAATAAATGCAACGTTATACAGCAGCGTGTTTCTTGTAATGATCCATGCATCCTTGGAAGCAAACAGGAACTTGAAGTTTTTAAGTCCTGCCCACGGGCTTGCCCAGATACCTTTCGCAAAATTCAGTTTTTTAAACGCAATCACCATACCTGCCATCGGGATATAGTTGTTGATCAGCAGATACAGAAGTGCCGGAAGCATCATCAGATAAAGCGGCCAGTATTCCTTCAGCACGTTTTTCTTTTTTCCTTTTTTAACCTCTGCTTTTTTCATAAAGCGTGTCTCCTTTTATGAGGGCTGTTTTTTCAGGTTCTTTCACAGAGAAAGCTCCACATCTTTTCTAGTAAGAGTGGAGCCTTCGGTTACTGTATCACACCGGATTTTCTTCCGCCCCGGTCGTGTTCTTTTTACAAATTAGCCTATTTCTTTGCAAGAAATGCATCCAGCTGCTCCTGCTTTGCAGCAATGACATCATCGATTCCCGCATCGTCCAGTGCCTCCAGGAACTGTGGAAGCAGTTCTTCCGGATCTCCGGAGCCGCTGCTAAGTGCGCCGTTGTACTGGCTGATTACGTTGTTCAGGGCTGATACCTGATCCGCATATTCGCTGTTATCAAAGACAAATCCCAGTGCTTTCGACTCGATACCGGAAGCGTTGAACTCCTGCATTTTGTCCCAGAGCTGCGGGTCAGATCCATCCCATTTGTATGCGATGAACTGGTTCGGAAGCTCCCATCCACAGTTAAAGCTGTAGCCTACGTTGTCTGCTGTTACACCGTCCGGGTAGTTGATGATTCCGTTTTCTTCATCTTCTACTACGTAGTCGGTTCCCTCTTCGCCCCAGTTCAGAAGGTTCATGACCTCCGGGCTGCCATAGATATAATCGAGAACCTGCATTGCTTTTTCCGGATTTTCGGAGTTCTGTGCTACAGAGAAGATAATTCCGCCGTAAGAGGATGAGTTGATGATCGGCTGATCATAGAACGGTACGATTTCAAACTCATATCCTGTGGAGCTCTGGAACTCAACCGGGGTACCTGGATGATAAGCAAAGAACAAGGAGAAGAGATTTCCTGCTTTGCATACGGTTCTCCAGTTTTCTGTGTTTGTTCCGGCATCCTTGCTGATGTAGCCTTTCTGATACCAGTCATGCAGCATAGTTGCAGTCTCCTTGTACCAGTCGCTTGCAAAGTAGTTTTCTACGGTTGTGCTGTTGGTCTGATCCATCAGAGCGCCCGTGTTGGCATCGCCAAGTCCATCAGCGCGGGACAGACGGCTCAGAGGCGTATCACTGTTGTTGCTGGAGAACAGCATTGTCATATCAGGCTCGCCTGCCTGTACGGTCTCAAATACTTTCTCCATATCCTTCGGCTCTTTGATTTCATCGGTATTGATATTATACTTTTCTACCAGGTCTTTTCTCATGAAGATGGCTGGAATGCTGCCTCGTTCGATCTGGTTCGGAACGCCATAGACAAACCCATCAATCTGATTTGTTTTTGCAATATCCTCGCCATAGATATCTTTCAGGTTTGTGCCGTATTTGTCAATCAGTTCAGACATATCCATGATCTGGCCGGAATGCATATACTGTACAGCTGTTGATGCACCTGTGTACAGAAGATCGATTTTCTCATCGCCGGAAAGCATCAGCTGTAACTGCTGAGATGCGCTTGCCCACGGAAGAACAACGATATCGAGCTTTGCATTCAGCTCCGGCTCCAGAATCTCGTTGATTTTTTCTTCGATTCTCTCTTCATCCTGCTGCTGGCTGCCCTGCAGTACCATAGTTACAGTGTACGGCTCGCCTTTTTCCTCTGTCTTTGCTGTGCTTCCGGAAGCTGCGGAGGAACCGGAATCAGAACTGGATCCTGTGCTTCCGCATGCTGCCATGGAAAATGCCATAGTTGCTGCAAGAATGCCTGCTAACACTTTTTTCTTCATACTTTTTCTCCTTTTCACGTAGCGTGTTGTGTGACCTTTGATGGTTGTATTATAGCAGGATTTTGACTTACAACTCTATAACTGATTTGACTTTGAAGTATCACTCTTCCGACCTTTGTGTCTTTTTTGTGTCTTTTTTCTGTCAAAAATCTTCCACCATCTTTGCCCCTTCTGCCCCATCGAGTTCGGTCACGGTTCCATTCATGACACGGTAGACTCTCTGGCAGAGGCCGAGGACACTCGGACGGTGCGTCGTAACGATACAGGTTTTGTTGGGACGCTGACGGATGATGTTTCGGAGGACGTTTCGTTCCGTCGTGACATCCAGTGCCGAGGTGGCTTCATCCAGAAGCAGCACCGGGGCATCGCGGAGGACGGCACGGGCGATGGCAAGCCGCTGGGACTGGCCTTCGGAGAAACCGCGGCCACGTTCCCCGACGCGGCTGTTGATGGTATCCGGCAGATGCTGGACAAAATCCCAGGCGCAGGAGATTTTGAGCGCTTCGATGATCTCCTCGTCGGTCGCATCCTCTTTTACCATGCGCATATTTTCGGCGATTGTGCCGGAAAGGATCGTATTTCCCTGCGGAACATAGGCGAAGAGATGACGCGTTTCGGCGTTCATGGGAACCGTTTTTCCATTTGAGGCAATGATCACGGTTTCCCCCTCCTGCGGGCGGATAAGGCCGAGAATCAGGCGGATCATCGTTGTTTTTCCCTCGCCGGACGGGCCAACCAACGCTACAATCTCGCCGGGGGCGGCCTGAAACTCCGATTTGGTGATTACTTTGTTTCCTTCTATATAAGAAAATTCTACCCCATGCATCTGTACCCGGAAGCCATCCTTTGCCAGTGGATCGAGCTTGGCGCTCTCCGGGATATGGACCTCTTTTGGCAGCTCTACGAGCTCACGGATCCGGTGTGCCGAGACGGAGCTGTTGAGGAAGGACGGAATAATCGAAATCACGTTTCCAAACGCGCCGGAAAGGTTACTCCGCTGCTGCAGGAACAGCGTCATGGTTCCATAGGTAATGTCGTGCGTCCACAGACGGAACAGGCAGTATCCGAACGCCGTAAACTCCACCGCACTCCCGAGAATAGACATTACGATATTGGTTTTAATCGTAAACAGATTATATTTCAGACTGATATCCTTGAAAAGTCCCTGCCACCAACGCATCTTTTTACTGTAATACGGTGCGATGCCAAACGACTTGATCGTATCAAAATTGTAGAACGCTTCTACCTCAAAGCTCATCAGATTACTGCTCATCTCGCGTACTTCTTTGCTGTATTCCCGCTGACGGCGGATCATAAACCGCGACATCAGAAGCAGGAACGGTGCGCTTAAAAAAGCAATCAGTGCCATGACCCAGTCATAATGCAGGATTACGAAAAAGGTGGCAATAAACCGATACACGGCAATGATAATCGTCGGGAGCCAGCTGATTGCGTTGCCGCTGACCGTTCCAATGTCGCCGTTGAAACGGTTGAGTACGTCACCGTTTGCGTATTTGCTGATTTCCAGCCAGTCCGCATCAACGATTTTGTCAAAAATATCCGCCTGGATGTCGTTGTTGATGGCGATACCAAGCTTCGTTGAAATGCGGTTGATGACACTCTCAAACCCAAGGCTGAACACGGTGCTTCCGATCATGATGCAAAGCAGCAGCAGGAGCTTCTGTATCTGGTATCCGGTGATGATATCGATCAGATATTTTCCTGCCACGCTGCCGACAAGCCCAAGCGAAGTGCTTAAGATACCGAGAATCGTATAAAAAACAATCGCACCCTTATAGCGCGCGCTGTAGCCAAAAATCCATTTCCAGTCATCGATGATTTCCGAGAACGTTCCGTTTTTCCATCGCTCCGACAGGATGCGGAGAGACTCGAAGGGAGCGTCTTTACTTTTCTCTTTGGATTCTTCCTGCATGCGCGTCTCCTCTCTTTTTCCTGTCTGCGGTACGGATCATATCGTATTTTTTCAGCAGCTCGACACGTCCCGCACCCACTTCAATGCTCGATTTCTGTCCTTTTTCTCCCTGCCCCAGCCATTTCAGGATTCGCTCCACGTATGCAGCCGGGAGCAAAAACGGATACCTCGCCGCATAGGGATACTTGTTTTTCATATAGGAAGCTTCCGGAACCAGCGATTTCCAGATTCCCCCGGCTGTGTGCTTTTCCGTTCCGGTTTCTGCCGCATACAGGGTAATGTTTGCACTGTGGATCCTTCCCACACTCGATTTCCCGAACGAACCAGCATCGAGAATATCGATCAGAAGCGCTTCGGAATCCGGGTGAAGCTTCTTTGCGGCACGGACTGCTCCACTTGCTTCATAGGAAAAGCCCAGATACCGCTCGCCGATATCCAGCAGATTGATACAGAAGCACGTCATATGATACTCTTCACACAGCTGCCAGAACATTTCCCAGTCTATTTTTCTTCCATATACACGAATCATCTGTACCATATCACAGATCTGACGGATCCCGACGCCGCCGTGAAGAAAGTGCTTGAAGCTGTGACAGAGAAGATAGAAAAGATGATGCGTTTCTTCTAAGGTAAAGATGCTCTGCCCCTGCACTTCCACTTTGGATGGATGCGCGAAAACATCGGAAAATGCACGATTCAGATAACCATAGGCAGAGGATTCTGTGCTGAACAGCCTGGTATGTATTTCATAGAAGGCTCCTGTTTTCGGATGAATATAGCCCATCTCTTCCGGGACATCACCGTCTTTGGCACCATTTGGCATTGCGGTTTCTTTGTCCCGCACAAAGCCTTTCCTCATAAAATAGGCATCCACTGCTGCAAAATCCTTTTCCGGAATCAGCAGATCCTCATCCCCGGACGGGCGCAGATCCGGCTTCGGATAGAGATTTCTGCACACAATTCCTTTCATCACCAGCGGCTGCACGCCCAGCTGCGTCAGCTCCTTTTCATCCGTAAGAAACAGCGCGGTACGCGAAACCTGCTGCAAAATGCTCTGCATCGCCTGCGTTTTTACCTGTCTGCGAAGCTCATCCGGAAGCTCTGCAAATTCCGGTGTTTTGCCCACAACATCGTAGACCGCCGGCAGCAGCGAATGCTGTGCCGCGAGGACAAACAGATGATTCCATTGTTTTTCTGTCAGCGCCGCAAGTTCTTCCAGAGCTGCTTTTTCTTCCGTCAAAAACGCACGAACCACCGCAAGGAATGCGGTTTCTGTTGCTGTAATCATGTTTTTTCCCTTTCGTTTTCCCTGTGTGCGGGTCTTTTTCCCTGTAAAAGGCGATAGATCCGGTTTCCCATCGGTCGAAGCGGAATCATGCGAATCCAGACCTTCTCAAAAAAGCCCCACCAGAAGCTTCCCGGCGCAAGCCTTTTTCCTTTTCGTTCCACCTGTGTCACCCGTGCAAAAATCTGCTCCCGCCGCACGTTATGTTCTATTTCTGTCTGTCCATCCCCGATCAGGTCGTAGCTTTCTCCATGAACACCACAAATCCGGTGCACCACAAACTGTCCGCCCGGCCGCTCATAAAATACGATATCTCCCTTTCGCAGCTCCCGCTCCGGGGCACAAAAAAAAATGCTGTCCCGTCCGTGGATCAGAAACGGTGCCATGCTGCTCCCGGAAATCACCATCCGCACTTCTTTTCCCTGCTCTACCAGCTCTTTTAGCATTCCGACATAGGCGCGGGTGTCTACCAGCCTCATGCTTTTTTCTCCATTTTCCGCATCGCATTTTTTTGCAGGAAAGCCGCAGCTGCTGCTTCTTCGGACGAATCTCTCACAAGCTCCTGCTCCAGCGTTTTCACCGCATCCTCCGAAATGTCACATGCCAGATGATAGATTGGTACCTTTCCCACCAGACGCTCGAGAAGATCCAGGTTTTTCACCAGCTCCTCCCGATCCCAACGGTTCATGGTAATCTGTCCGTACAGGCTTGTAAATGCCTCTGCCGGGCGAAGCCGCCATGCCTGGTTCAGCTTCGCCTGGCTCAGCATCACAATGCATCCGACTGGCAGTTTTTTGTTCTCGCAGACCTCCGACGTTCCGCAGACCGGCCAGCCGTTTGCTGTCCACGCTTTTCCGTCATATTCGAGTAATGCCTTATCACCGTTTACGGTACGGCTTCCCCGGTACTGCTCCCAAAGGCCCGCCTGCGTGGTTTTGCCCGTTCCCGATGGTGCAGAAAAGAGCATGGCCTTCCCCTGGTACTCCAGGTATGCACAGTGCAGAATCAGGCATGGACGCTCCGACAGGCGGCGTTCCAGTGCAAGAAGAGACAGAAATACAACCTCATATTTTGCAACTCCATCCAGATACCATCTTCCGACAAACACCTGTGCATGATTTTGTGCTGTCTCCCGATACAGTGCATAGGGACGCTCTTCTCCTTTCACACCGATCAGGCGGCTTTCCAGTCCTTCTCCGTTACGAAACACCTGCAGATCGACCCGGTTTACAAGCAATTCGCCTTCCGCCTCCGGAAGTGTATCAACAATGGTAATGGTATAGGTGTAGTCTGCCGACTCCTTTTCCACCGCAAACTTTTCCATATCCGCCGGAAGAACCAGCTCCTCCGGAAAGCGCAGCCGGAAGGAAAAGCTCCCTGTCTGAAATGTTTTTTCCATAAAAACTCCTCTTTTTTTCTCTGTGTAATCTTCCATTTTCCACACATCGTGTCACGATCCCTTTTTCCGCATTTATGATAGCAAAAAAAAGATGCTCCGTCAATTGTTTACTCCCCTTATGTAATGTAACTTGTAATTTTTTTACTTCCTTTTCTTTCCTGCTTTTCCTTGACTTTTTCTCTTTTTTCTCTTATAATTACTTGTAATGATAATTGTAATTGCATTTCTGCTCGCTTTTCCCATTTTACCGGTTTGACGTCAGAAATGGTGTTCGCCCGAAAAGGCACGGCACTTTGCAAGAGGAGGTTTTGATGGAACCAATGGCTTCTCCGACCTGGTCGGATCTGTTACAAACGATAAAAGAAAAGAAATATCGTGTCAGCGCCGACTATCTGCTGCGTGAAATCGCAGGAGAATACGCGATCATTCCCGTCGGGGCTGCGTGTCAGATTTCGAATGCTGTAATGGTTCCAAACGATACCGCCGTATTCCTCTGGAATGCATTTTTGCAGCCGCATACCATTTCGGAGGTCGTTGCACAGGCGGCAGAAGAGTATGAGGCTCCGGAGGAAAAGATTCAAGATTCCGTATTAAACTTTGTGCATGATACTTTAAAATATCAATTATTAGAGGAGGTTGTTTCATTATGAGAAAAGAGTGGATGGAACCTGTAATCGAGGTTCAGGAATTTGTTGCAAATGAGTATGTGGCGGCTTGTGAAAGCGGAATGGTTTATAAATTTACCTGTGATGCTACTAGAGGATGGTTGTATTATTATCCTGAGGGTGATGGTACAATTAATGGAAACTACACTGGCTCTGGAAGGGCAGTACTTATAGGTTCCTATCACCCATGCGAGGCTAAACACGAGGCCAGTGTAACAAGTGACTTTTACGATGGATTTGTTGATTACGATTATGACGGCCAGCAGGATCCTAACGAAGGAGTCATTGTATGGCGCGGTCCAAAGAATAATAACGGACATGCAACCACCAAATTAGACATGAATTCCTGGACGACCGCAAAATCCTGATTGTTCCCACAACATCATATTTTTTCAAACGACTGTAAAAGGATCGAACCAACCGTTTCGATCCTTTTCTTTCTGTTCCCATCGATCTCTGGTCCTCTGGACCGGTTTTTGTTTTTCGGAGGAATTTTATGAACTATATGGACGACGCTTCGACCTTTGAGCATTCCCTTCTCCAGAAAGCCCGCCAGAAGCACATTCCCGTTACCGGCGCGCTTGAGCTTCTGCCGCTTTGCAATATGAACTGCGACATGTGCTATGTCCGTCTGTCCCGTTCGGAAATGGAACGGCAGGGACGGCTTCGCACGGTGGAGGAATGGGTTCGCCTTGCAGAACAGATGCAGAAGGCCGGTACCGTTTTTCTTCTTCTGACCGGCGGGGAACCGCTGCTCTTTCCGGATTTTAAAACGCTGTATCGCAGGCTTCGAAATCTGGGCATGATTCTTACCATCAATACAAACGGAACTCTGCTGGACGAAGCCTGGGCCGATTTTTTTGCCACATACCCGCCGCGCCGCATCAACATCACGCTCTATGGTGCCGATGCCGCTTCCTACGACCGTCTGTGCCATTTTCCGCAGGGCTTCGATCAGACCCTTCGCGCAGTCCGGCTGCTCCGCGCACGAAACGTGGATGTGAAAATCAGCTGCTCTGTAACCAAAAAGAATCCGCAGGATTTTTCCAGGATTTTTGCCCTCGGAAAAGAGCTCGGTGTCCCTGTCCACGCCGATCACTATATGATGCCCGCCGTCCGGGAACGATCCCTTCCCTTTGATGCGCAGGTACGCCTGCATCCAGAGGATGCTGCCGCGCTGGCCTTTCAGGCGCTAAAGCTGCAGCTGAATGCCGATATTTTCCGGCAATATGTCCGGGAATCCGTCCGTCGTGTCAACGACCTGGCTTTCCCGCGGGGGGACGGCCACATTTCCTGTCTTGCCGGGAACTGCTCCTTCTTTATCAACTGGCAGGGCCGGCTTTTCCCCTGTGTGATGCTTTCAGAGCTGTCTGCGCCGGTCTTTGATCTCGGCTTTTTGGCAGCCTGGGAAACGGTTTCCGCAAAAGCCCGGAATCTTTCGCTTAGCACAAAATGCCGGCAATGCCGTTTCCGGCCGATCTGCCGTACCTGTGCAGCAGCTTCCTTTTTAGAGACCGGTTCGTATCAGGGAGCGCCCGATTATCTCTGCCGCTATGCTGAACATTATTATGATCTGCTGCTCGCCGAGCTCGCTTCCTTTTCTTCCGATCCGTCATAAGTTGTATCTGCGCAAAAGCATAAAAACTCCCGCCGGAATCCATTTGGTGGTTTTCCGGCGGGAGCCTCTTTGCGGTTTCGTATCCTTTTTCCTTATTTCCGGTACTCTTCTTCAATATTTTTTACGGCGCGAAGCTTGTTCGCATAGGCAAGAATCTCTTCCTTCGGATAATTCTGTTTCCGACACCAGGTTAAAATTTCTTCTTTTACCTCTTCCGGCATTTTGTTGTTCAGACGGAGACAGTCGCAGAAGGTTCTTTTCGGTGCATAATAGCGGTAGGATCCGAACTCTGTTTCTTTCTCACAGATTTCGCCCGGAAGATCGGCATTCTGGAAATAAAAACGTCTGATTTCAAAATTTTCCAGCTCCATCTTCTTCCGGTCTGTGCGGGATGTGGCAACCGCAATGGTTTCCGGCTCCTTTTCCAGCATTCCGGCAAGCCATGCGGCGCTGTCCATACAGATCACCGCGCGCGGGTTTACCTTTGCAATTTCTATATATTGATAGTCCTTTGGCTTTTCATAGCCACACTCTTTGCACCAGTACCATCCGCGTGCAAAACGTTCAAGACTTCCTTCCTCTTCCATTTCTGCAAGCTGTAATACGGTCACCTGATGATCGCGGAGGTCTGAAAAGCTCATATAGCCATGATGTTGTTTAAATAAAGTCGTAATCTTCTGGTATGTTTTAAAAAGCATATCTTTTTTCCCCTTTCAGGATGTGTAACATCGTTTTTCATCTATAGGCGTTTGCACATATAATATTCCAATTTTCATCGAATGGCAAGCCTTAATTTCCGAAAGATTGTTTTTTCTCTGTATTTTTGTCATTCCTGCAAAAGAAGAGAGAAGAGACCGGATTTTTCACTATGAAAACCCGTTCTCTTCTCTCTTTTTTAGGTACTGTTTCTTTCTCTGTACGGTCTCTGTAACCATTCAGAGTCTCTCTTCATACCATGCCGCATCCGGCCGGCTTTTTATTCCTTTGCCGTTTCCAGAATCTCTTTCAGGTACTGAAGAAACAGCTGACATTCTTCCATCGTTCCCACGCTCACACGGCTCATCTCAAAAGCGCCGATACGGATGCCCTTTTCCATCAGCTGTTCCTGAATCCAGGCAGGATCTTTTCCGGTATCGAAGTAGATGAAATTCGACTGGGACGGATAAACCCTGCAGCCAAGCGCTGCCATCTCTTTTTCCAGATATTCTCTTCCCTCCACGATTTTGGCTTTCTGCTCCTGATAATATTCCTGGTCTGCCAGACCTGCCACTGCTGCTTTCTGTGCACAAACATTCAGGTTCCAGGAAGCGGAACATTTCCGCATGATTCCAATCAGCTCTTCGGAGTCCAGCGCATAGCCGACACGAAGGCCTGCCATCGCATAATATTTGGAAAAGGTGCGGAGAACCAGAATCGGTTTTTCCGGATGCGCTTTCATATAATCAACCATACTGCAGCAGTCCGGCTCGGTAGCAAACTCCATGTATGCCTCATCCATCACCAGCAGCACGTCCTCCGGAAGGGTATCTGCGAATGCCTCCAGCTCCCCGATCGGCACATATGTTCCGGTCGGGTTATTCGGATTGCAGATCACCACGATTTTTGTTTTTTCACCGATTTTTTCTTTCATGGCAGGGAGATTAAATTTCTGCTCTTCGGTTACCGGTACGGAGACCGGCACACCGCCATTTAAATACGCCATGTCGGCAAATGCCCCGTAGGTCGGCGTGGAAAACAGCACCTCATCTCCCTCGTCCAGAAAGGTCAGTCCGATCATATCGATCATCGCACTCGATCCGGCGCCTGTCAGTACATTTTCTGCTTTTAATCCGTACTGCTCCGCTACCTTCTGTTTCAGCAGTACTGCTGCAAAATCAGGATAAAAATGGCTTCCCGCCATAGAGTCCTCCAGTGCCGCCACTGCCTTCGGTGACATTCCGTAATTGTTTTCGTTTAATCCCATATGGATCAGTTTTGAGGTGTCCTTCGCAAATGCTTTCTGACGTTTGCTCGGCGGCATACTCTGTAATGCGTGGCTGATGATTTTATTTACTTCCATATTCATTTCCTCCTGTTTTCACGGCTTCTATTGTTTTTTTTCCGGAAAATTACCGTTTTACGGCTCCCCTCGAAACAGCTGCTAAGCCATCTGCGGAGCCTTCCCGTTTTCCGATTTTTTGCTTAAGACTCAGAAGAGCTGTCTCCCAATACCAGATATTTGGTACGGATCATGTTTCTGGACGGGTCAATCTCAAAGTTTGTGATGTCGGTGCTTACCAGATAAATATTGGAAGAGTTCAGTACCGGTACGCCGAAGCAGTAGTCGTTTACCAGTACGCTCTCAGCCTGGTGCAGCAGCTCAAATCTGGCGGTCGGATCGCTTTCCTCATTCGACTGTGCCATCAGTTCGTCATACTCCGGGCAGTTGGTCTTGTTATCGTTGTAGCTGTCGTTGGAACGGTACATGGAAAGGAAGGTGAACGGATCGGTAAAGTCTGCAGTCCATCTCATGCGGGCAAGCTGGAAATCACCGGATCTTCTCTCTGCTACCTGTACCTGCTGCTCCTCTGCCTGAAGCTCCACCTCGATACCAAGATTTGTTTTCCACTGTGCCTGCAGGGCCTGTGCCATATCGCTGTCGAGCTGGAGGCTCGGGTATTTGTAGGTGATGGCCGGGAAGCCTTCTCCATCCGGGTAACCGGCCTCTGCCAGAAGCTCTTTTGCCTTGTCCGGATCAAAGCCGATCGGATCTTCCTCTACTTCCTCTGCCCAGTCCTTGCCGCTTGCGGAGGATTTCAGATGTTTTGCTACGAAGAAATCACTTGCCTCATAAGAGGAACCGCACGCGGAAGCTACCTCATCGCGGTTGACTGCCATAGAGAACGCCTGGCGGACGCGGACATCGTCAAAAGGTGCTTCATTTACATTGAACAGTACATAATAACTAGTCTGAGATGGAGAAGTAATCAGCTCATCGCTGTCTTTATACTCGTCCATAACGGTATAATCTGCTGAGATAAAGTTCAGCTCACCGGATTTATACGCATTGATGATGGACTGTGTATCGTCCATAACCATTTTTTTGATCGTATCGGTTTTGATCCGGTCTGCCTGAACGTAATTTTCATTTTTCTTATAAACGCTGTACTGGTTCGGTACATACTCTGCGAGGTAGTACGGTCCGCAGCTTACCAGCGCATCCATGTCATTTCCCATTGCCCAGTCGCCGTTGGTCTCGGTCTGAAGCTCACGATGCGTCGGCATATAAACCGGAAGTACAAAGAGCTGTTCGAAGTAAGCGCACGGCTCCTTTAAGTTGAACACAATGGTCTTGTCATCGCTGGTGTCTACGCCAAGACCGCTCTCATCGCCGGTTCCGTTGTACATTTCCTCAGCTCCCGCAATCGGGTAAAGCATTGAGGAATAACCACTCTTGCAGTTCGGATCCAGTGCGCGGACAATGGTATTTTTGAAATCGGCACTTGTCACATCGTCTCCGTTGCTCCATTTTGCATCGCTGCGGAGGTGTACGGTGTACTGTGTCATATCCTCATTGACATCAACGCTTTCTGCCAGAATGTAATCCCAGGAACCGTCCTCTTTCATTTCCATGATCGGGGCCATACACACATCATCGTAGGACCACCACCACAGAGAGCTTTCTCCTGCACTGTCCAGAGATCCGGACTCTGTATTCATCGTTGTTACAATCATATCGGAAGTACTGCCGCTTTTGCCTCCTCCGGAAGAGCTTCTGCTTCCTCCGCTGCTTCCGCATCCGGCAAGGGATCCTGCCAGAAGAACAGCCGCTGCCACTGTCGCTGTTGTTTTCCATAATTTTTTCATAATGTCACCTCCTAGTTTGTCAGTTTGATTCTCGGGTCAATGAGGGAACAAATGATATCCACTGCCAGGTTTGCAACGGTGATAATCACACCGATGAAAACACTGAAGCCAAGGACTACGGTGTAATCACGGTTCGTGATCGCATTCGTAAATTCACGTCCGATTCCGGGAATGGAAAAAATAGATTCTACAACAAAGCTTCCTGTGATCAGAAATGCGATGGCTGGTCCGAAATAGGTGACAACCGGGATCAGTGCATTTTTAAGGACGTGACGCGCGGTGATGTACAGATTGCTAAGTCCCTTCGCTCTTGCCATCGTTACGTAATCCATCTGGATCGCCTCGGAATACGTACTCTTGGTCAGTCTGGCAATCGAAGCGATCTGTCCGAATGACTGTGCTGCCACCGGAAGAATGTAGTTGGCCGGAGAACCAAGGCCGACGATCGGGAGTACCGGCCACCAGACACCGAAAACCATCATCAGCAGGATCGCTGTGACGAATCCCGGGATACTGACCCCCAGCGTCGCAATTCCAAGCAAGGTGTTTTTCACTGCCAGCTGCTTGCTCGTCGCCATCCAGATACCCATCAGAATACCGATGAAAGCGGATACCGCGATAGAGAGAAGTCCGATGCTTAGCGTGTACGGAAATCCTCTTGCGATCAGTGTATTAACAGAAACGTTCTTTTTATAGGAAATGCCGAGATCTCCGTGCATCAGATTTTCCATGTAAAGAATATACTGTTTCCACATAGGTTCATCCAGTCCGTAGGTCGATTCGAGCTGTTCAATCGCGCTCTGGGAAAGATTATCCGCCTCGAACGGGCTGCCCGGCATAATCCGAATCAGGAAAAAGGTAATGGTGATCAGTGCCCAGATCGTCACCACTCCGATGAATAAACGTTTTATGATGTATCTTACCATGCAGCATTCCTCCCGTTCCGGCTTTTTTAGCTCAGAAGAGGCAGCCGAACGATCTGTTCTGGCTGCCTCTTTGCACCTTTTTACTGTCTTTTGTTTTTATAATGCTTCCTCGCCGCGCTGGCCGGTACGAACCCGGATGACATCTGCCACTTTCTCGACAAAAATCTTTCCGTCTCCGATATTTCCGGTACACAGCTTCTTTTCCAGGAAGCCTTTTAATACTTCAATTGTCTTATCGTCACCGACGGTCTCGAATTTGCATTTCATCAGTACATTCGGTCCGCTCATGGTTCCGCGGTACATCACCCGGTAACCCTTCTGGTTTCCATATCCGGTGATATCCGTTTCCATCACGCCGTACACGGCACACGATTCCATGATGTCGATGACATCCTCCCGGTTCGCGGGTTTGACAATAACTGTCAGCTTTTTCATATCCGCACCACCTTTTTATTGATCCTTTTTCATCGATTCTTTTTATTTGTCATTGTGGAAGTGGAAGTTTGCATAAGCGCTGCATCCGTGCTCGTGCATATCCAGTCCGTCGATCTCTTCTTTCTCGGTTACGCGAAGTCCGATGGTCTTTTTCAGGACGAAGAACAGGATGAACGCCAGGATCAGGGTATATGCTGCAACTGCTACAAAACCGATCAGCTGGGTGATAAAGCTGCATCCCTCGCCGAAAATACCGGTAAATAAGGTTCCGAGTGCTCCACAGACACCGTGTACACTGATTGCACCAACCGGGTCATCGATTTTTACGACTTTATCAAAGAATTCAACTGCGAATACAACAACGACACCTGCAACTGCTCCAATGAACAGTGCCTCGTAATCATTGACTACATCACAGCTTGCTGTGATAGCCACCAGTCCGGCCAGTGCGCCGTTCATTGTCATACTGATATCCGGTTTTCCATAACGTACCCAGGTAACAATCAGGGTAACAAGTGTTGCTGCTGCTGCCGCAAGGTTTGTAGTCATGGCAATGTCGCCAAGGCTGTAGGTTGCTGCTGTGGTCGATCCACAGTTAAATCCGAACCAGCAGAACCAGAGGATAAAGACACCAAGTGCTCCAAGCGGAAGGTTATGACCAGGAATAGCAACCGGTTTTCCCTCTTTTGTGTATTTTCCGATACGAGGTCCGACCATTTTTGCACCGGCAAGGGCACACAGACCGCCGACCATATGAACTGCCGTAGATCCTGCAAAATCATGGAACCCGATCTGGCTTAACCAGCCGCCGCCCCAGATCCAGTGTCCGGTGATCGGATAAATGAAAACGCTGATGGCTGCGGAGTAAATCAAATAAGAGATGAATTTGGTTCTCTCTGCCATAGCACCTGATACAATCGTGGCCGATGTTGCACAGAACACAGTCTGGAAAATCATGAATACGCCGATCGGCAGTCCGTTGAACATGCCATCTGCATCTGCCAGCGATTTCGGATGAAAGAAACCTGCTGTTCCGATAAAGGCATTGCTTCCTCCGAACATCAGCGCAAATCCGATGATAAAGAAGAAAATAGAGCCGAGCACGAAATCCATCATATTCTTCATCAGAATGTTTCCGGAGTTTTTCGCTCTTGTAAATCCTGTCTCCACCATGGCAAATCCGGCCTGCATAAAATACACCAGAAAGGCTCCGACCATGGTCCATACGATATTGAGTAATACCTGTGTGTTTTCCATAATAAGTTCCTCCTCATTCCCATCTCTTACCTGTTCCCGTCTGCAGATCTTCTGAAACGGTAGCTTTCAGATTTTTTAAAGTGCCTGTTCGCCGTGCTCGCCCGTTCGGATCCGCACTGCATCTTCGACATCGTAAACGAAAATTTTTCCATCGCCGTAGTTTCCGGTTGACAGGTTTTTCACAACAAAATCAACGATTTTCGGAACCTTGTCGTCCTCCACAACGGTCTCCACTTTAACCTTCGGAAGCATTTTGGCCACGATTTCCGCTCCACGGTACATCTGACGATATCCCTTCTGATTTCCATATCCAAGGATATTCGTGATCATCATACCGTTTGCCTTCTGCTCCTCGAGGAGTAGCTCCAGGTTTTCGAGACTCTCCGGACGAATTACAATTTCCAGTTTTTTCATGATTTTCCCTCCCTTTCCGAACCGGCTCCTGTACAGCTTCTGGTTTTTCCGGCTGCGGATTTCTTTTTTATCCGCCTTCCCGGTTTTCTCTTCCATTCATTTACCGGCTCTGCTGCTTCTATATAGAAATCTGTTTTCTGACAGATTTTCTAACCTCTTCTTTCATGCCTGGACTGTTCCGCAGCTCTGCTGTTTTTACAGTTGTTTTTACAGTCGTTTTTTTGCAGCTGTTTTCACAATCCGCTGTTTTTAATTAATCACACTTGTCGGCATTCCCTCCAGGTACGACCGGAAGTTTTTCACCGCCAGATCTACTGCACGGAGTCTTGCTGCCTTCGGCTGCCAGGCGATATGGGAAGTAATAAAGGTGTACGGCGACTGCATCAGCGGAATCTGATACTGCGGCGGCTCATTTGCGACAACATCGAGTCCTGCCATATAAACCTTTCTCGATTCCAGCGCCTCAAGAAGCGCCTCCTCATCGATGATGATTCCCCGCGCGGTGTTGATAATGATGACACCGTCCTTCATTTTGGCAAATGCTTCACGGTTCAGCAGGTTTTCTGTTTCCTTCGTATGCGGACAGTGAATGGAGATCACATCCGACCGTTCGAAAATTTCTTCCATGCTGACCTGCTCGATGCCGTCATACTGCGGCCCCGTCTTTTTGTGACGGCTGTTTGCGATGACCTTCATGTCAAAGCCGAAAACAAAAACAGCATTTCCGATGATGTTCAGCGCATTCATCACGATGGAAGTAACCATTGAAATATTTGAGTTTCCCATAACCCGGAAAAGCGCCGCCCCCGCATTGTAGATTCCAAGAAACGGAAACGAAAGCGATGTAATGAAGAAGTATTCCACCGCATAGGCCATAACCTGCTCTTCCACCGATCCGTAGACCACACGGAGAATCCAACGGTTTCCGAAAAAGGAAATGCCGCAGATGACAAGTGCAATCAGTCCGCAGATCATAACGAGCTGTTCGGCTGCGTGACACGCTGTTTTCTTATCCCCGCTTCCGAGGAACTGTGCTCCGACAACGGAACCGCCGCTTGCCATCGATGTAAAAATCACGATCAGCAGTACGCAGATCGTATTGACAAGTGAGATTCCGGAAACAGCCGTTTCACCGGCCCCGGATACCATCACCATGTCCGCCATACCGACGGTAACGGCCAGCACCTGTTCCACAATCAAGGGAACGATCAGCCGGACCAGACGCTTTCGGTCAAATAAAACGTTTGTGTTTTCCATCGGACTTTCTCCTTTCCGGTAAAATCAAAAGGCGACCTGGAAATCTTCCTTCCAGATCGCCCCGTTGCGAACTCTTTACTGACGTTTCTCCTTTGGATTGAAAAACGCGGCACGAAGCTTTCCCTTCGTACCGCGCCTTCGCGAATCCATTACTTATATGGAGTTTATCTTGAAAAACAGACAGAGTGTTTTCCGGTTTTCTGAGAGTGTTTTTTGGGAGAAATAAAACCTTGGAGAAAGGGAGAAAATTACAAACGGAGCGATTCTATTCCCAGAACCGCTCCGTTGCGTTATCTTTACTCTATTCTTTTTCTCTGCTGTTTTTCAACATAGGCACATTCTAGCGGAATTCCCGCTTTTTGTCAATCCTTAAATTTTTTGATGATTTTCGGTCTTTTGCATCGGTTCTGTCAATTTTACACAATTTCACCGATGTTTTTTCGGTTGTTTCTGAACATTTTTCTCATGAACCTTTGAAATTTCTTTGTTTTCTTTTAAAATCGCGGAAAAACTCCGGCAAAATTCTGTGAAAATTCAGAGCGAACGCCAGACTTTGCTTTCATCAAATATCCGCCACCTGTCCGGCGCCTGTTTGAAAAAGACTCCGGTATATCAGATCCAGTCAAAATCTCCGCCGGTAATCGCAAGACTTAAGAGTGCATCCATCTTTTCCACTTCCTCTTCGCCCTCAATTCTTTGCAGCAGCACTGCGGTATCCAGCACATCCTCCAAAGATTCGCCAGGTCCGATCTCATAATCCACCTCCGCCTCGCAGTCCGGGCATGGGATTTTTTCCATCGTCTGAAGGGATAAAAAGCGGTTGCCGCATTTCTTGCATTCATAATAACCACATGTTTTGGTTCCGTCTGGTACGTAATACATTTTTTCATACTCCTTTTTATTTTTCATACTTCTCAATGATACACTGATGTTCTTCTACCGCATCCGTGAACTCGCTGCGGATTTCTTCATTTGGAATGTACGCCATCTGTTCTCTTCGATCGTATGCCAGATAGCCTAAGTGAATCAGTGCAGTTAAAACGTCATCTTTATTTTTAAATGTCACCATATCATTCTGATACGATTTCGTTTTTACTTTCACTCGTTCCCCGGACATCATCGTAATAATGTCTGTTATAATATGCATCCAATTACGTATCGGATTCTACATCTTAATTCCGCAGTATTCCCATGTCACTGTATCGAGCAAGAGGAACTCCTCTGTTCCAATCGGCTTTCCCTCTCTGTAAGTTGAAAACACATCCGTGCTAATCAGATTTCCCTCTTTCGTAATTGCATCCATAGGTGTATGACCTACAACCTGCAACAACTTACGTGGCTTATATAATCTCATTTTTGAATGCTGTGGTCTCAGCCAGATCGGCGATGCATCATTCCACATCTCGATTCTTCCGAGCTGATTAATCGTCTCTAGCACAGCATCCACATCATTATATTTTGCTCGCGGAACATATTCCTCTACAAAGAAATTCAGTACGCCTCCATGAGAAAAGAGAACATTGTCTATTCTCTGAACATATTTAATGGGATTATCTTCTGGAACAGCCTCTCGCAAATCCAACAACTTTCTTTGCACTGTCATTGAAGCCATGGAGCTATAACCGCTCTCCAGACAATGCCACAGATAACTCAAATCGTGATTCCCGTAGCACCAGGCTGTTTCCGGAAATGCTTTTGCAAACCGAATAGCCTCATCATAAGTTTCTTCATAAAGTCCGACATTATATTGCTTGTCCCAATCATCAGGGATGTCCATCAGACATACCGCTCGATCAGCAATTCCCTGATGCATAAGAGCTGTAGCCTGTTTAAACATCTGCGGTTTAAGATGAACATCAGGAATTACTAATATCTTCATACCATCATACCTTCTTATACTATTCTACTGGATATATCACCCTTTGTCCGGATATCTTCCAACTGATACCGCATTTGCAATGTCTTAATCCAATGAACTGCTGTTTCATAGCACCACCACAGACAGGACATCGTTTTGCTTTTGATCTCATCGCTTACCATGCTCAAGTTAAGCTTCTCTTCTCCATTTACCAGAGAAATCACACTATTTTCTTCCTGTCCCAGCTTTACACCGGCTTCCAGTACGACCAGACTTCTGGCCGGAATAGAGAATTCATCCTTGTAAGTCTTGACTAACTCACCATTCACATAAATGGCTGCTTCCTGCATATGGATTTCCTGTTTTCCAGCATTATACAGCTCTAGCCAGCCCTCCTGGTTCACCTCATTACATACCACATAGCTGCTATTCTTTCCGGATACTGAAGAGCCTGTCTCTCCTGTCTTGGTAATCTCTTCCTGCATCTGGTTCAGCTGTGCCTGTTCTTCCTTCTGATTCTTGCCTGATTGCTTCAACAACAATATCAGCACGATCAGTACCAGTACGCACAATACGATCATTATCACATCTTTTGTTGAAAATCCTTTTCCATCTTTCTTCATGTCTCTATCCACGCCTTTCCTGTACTGTATCCACGCTCTTCGTTGTCTTTCTGTATATATTCCGGATAAAAGGAATCACGATACACGCCAGAATGCCGCCCATGATTCCGCCCATCAGATTGGTCACGATATCTGTCACTTCGAAGAATCCTCTGCCTGTCATAAGCTGGGTAATCTCTATCGAAGCAGTCGTAAGAAAGCTGTACCCTGTGATCATGATCATTCTTCTCCAGGCCTTATCCTCCCATCTCCATAAGCCCCACAGAAAGCCCCAGGGAACAAAGAAGCACACATTGAGGAATGCATAGAAGAACTGCTGCCTTTCATACCAGTCACCAAACAGATTGCCCATATGCAGATATGTATACATGACACCTCTGCTTCCTGCTTCTCTTCTGAATAATGTGAGCTGTGCACCAAAGCAGGCATAGCCAAGTATCAGTATCAGCAGCAGTTCTCTGCGCCACCCTGTCCTTTTGCCACGAATGCCTGCCTGCAGCATACAGCCAATATGTAATATGACAATACATATAACCCACATAAGAAGCAGCTGCTCCACAGATACGCCCCTGCTCTGCTGCCTGATGTAGTGAAATAAGTATTCAAAAAATTTCTGAACGTTAATCGTTATCGCTTCCTTTATAATTCAGGTAATTGTGTATGATTCTTCTGTGCAAGATAATATCCGTAGAACGGAATCTGCTTCTTGAGCTCCCTGTATCTTCTCTTCCTTACCAGCACCTGCACAATATCAAACACCTTCTGGTTCTTATGCAGCAATGCCTTGATCCTGCCCTTGAAGGTACGTGAGGTATCTGCCTTGATTCTCCATTCTCCGGCACATAAATGAACCGCATAATGCCTGCCGGTCACTGTACCGATCTCGAAATATTCCTTCGGGAAAATGACAAAGTCCTTCATATTCTGGAATCTGTTATTCAGAATAAATTCCGGATAATGGTGCAGAATATAATAAGTATAGTAATAATTGCTGGTAGCATAACCGTCTACGACCAGCTTTCCGTCACGCCACTCAAACACCTTGCCGCTTCTGTTCGTGCCAAAGGTCGTATTATCATACATATCCAGCAGTGCTTTGATCAGCGGATTGCCTTTCCTTGCTCCTATGATTGCAGAGCCTACCGAACAGTCAAAGATGAAATTCAGGAAAGCCGGATAATCCAATAGCGGATCAAAGGACTTGCACACCTTGACATCCGTATCCAGATAAATGCCGCCATACTCATATACAGCCTTCAGACGGTAATAATCTCCGATAAATCCAAGCTGCTTCTCTGCATAGGTCTTTCTTACAAATTCATTCTCATCAAAGCTGCAGTTGGACTCATCCCAGCGCATCACCTGATATCCCTTTAGAATACTCCAGGTATCAATACAATCCTGCAGATCCTTAGGTATCGGCTTACCGCCAAACCAGCAATAATGAATGATCTTAGGTATCTTGTTCTCCTCTTTTTTCTGCATTTTTACTCTCTCCTAATACTCTCCCCGGTTGATCACCACATCATAGAAGCAGTCCTTCGTCTGGATGGACTCTGCCTCGAATCTGGTGCTTAATTTATGAAATCCTGTTGTCTGCTTCAGCAATGCATATTTATCTTCATCATAAGGCTCTGCTATGTAGGTCGCCAGAATGTGGGAATCTACCTGACTGACGATCGGCATCCTGTTATATTCTTCTTTGTAATATTCTACTGCCATCGTAAGAAACAGCTGTGTCAGGAAATAATCCTTTGCCCTGTCATTCTCCGCCCAATAGGTATACAGTAATTCTCTCAGAAGACACAAAATATTGTTATTGGTGCAGCTCTTGATGAACCAGTTGTTCAGCTCCATGATCTCAGGATTGAATCCGAAATAATAGAAGCTGTACAGAAATAATGGCTGCTTATCTATGAATTCCAGCATTTTCGAATCCGTACACAATACCGTAGCATCTATCCAGTAGCCGCCTTTTTCTATCAGCAGCTCTAACCTTAGCAGATCTGAGAAATGCGCATTCCCTATGATGCCCCTTTGCCATTTGTCCGTGATGTAATCCGGCATATTCACATATTCACCAAGATTATTCCCGTCGATTACAATAATCTTCTTATCCGGGATATTCTTCCTAAGAGACTCCAGACATCTCTTCACCAGAAGCGGCGCCTCCTCTATCCCCTGCAGCCAGCAGAACCATATCGTATCATTGTTTGCTGCCTTGGGCTGTTTCTCCCAGACAGGACTGGCACTGCATCTGTCCATATATTTTCTTCGAAGCTGCTTGTAATACAGCATGCGGTGTTTTTGTGCCACCATTACATTATATAGAAAAGACAGCTTTTTATTCCTGTATTTTGTTTTCATCATGATGTTGTCATATACAGAACCAAGCAGCATATGGTCTTCGATTTTATATTTTACCTTATCCAGCTTACCCATGTTACTTTATGCCTTTCTCTGATCGAAGAATTTACTTCTGGAGCAATACAGCATTTCTATCATGTGATATTGCTTCCTTCTGATCAGATATCGTATGATACGCTTCCTGCCCTTAAGCTCTACATGTGCCAGAGCCTTTTGAAGCTTCTCCTCCTCACATATGCTCTGCAGCAGCTCTTTTTTCCGCTGTGGTGTCAGTTCGCGGTTACAGCTTATCTGCTTCAGGAAGGTATAGGTATGTGTAACATACATCCTCTCGAAGCTGTGTATCTGCGCCTCATTCCTGTCAAATCCTCTGCAATATTCCATTGCTCTGTCGTAGAACAACGTCAGTCCCTCGAAAATATTGTCGTGGAACCGGGTGAGCAGACTTCCTGAGGATCTCAGAAAATATCTGTAATATGCCTTCGGATTAATTGCAATTCTCTCTGCATGGATAAAAACATCCGTTGCAAACAGATTATCCTCATACAGAGAATATCTGGTATCAAAGCATAGTCCATTGTCGCTGATCAGCTTACCTTTGATAAGTTTATTCCACGGTGCATTGAAGAACTCTCTGTCTACTGCCTCACTCACACACTGTGTGAAGAATTCTTCCCTCGTTCCGCTAAATGACACTGGGAATTCATTCACCTTCTCTTCCTTGCAGTCCACATTGAAATACCAGAAGCCAAACAACACCACATCTGCCCCGCTTGTGATTGCCACGTCAACATTATCCTGTATCACCTCCGGGGTAACTTCATCATCTGCATCAAAGAAGATCAGGTATTCTCCTGTCGCTGCCTTAATTCCCGTATTTCTTGCAGCACTCACACCACCGTTTTCCTTATGAATCACCCAGAATCTGTCATCTTCCGTGGCTGTCTCATCCAGAATGATTCCCGTTTGGTCAGTGCTTCCATCATCCACATAGATTACTTCCAGATTGGCATATGTCTGCATTTGCAGCTTTATTATGCTGTTCCTTATGTACTTTTCCCCATTATAAACAGGAATAATGATACTCACCCTTGGTTGCATTCTCTATCTCCACTTATTTACTCTTGACCTGATGTATTTTGAACCAGAATCTGCCTCTGCACTCCTGCCGTCTTCCATATACTGACACAGATACAGTGCAAAAATAATATACAGATACTTCAATGTCTGCAGGGAATCTACCCAGAACAGATTTACCGCATAACAGCCTGCTCCTACCAACAAAATCTTATACACCGCTTTACCATCCATGATGCATTTCTTTATCATTCCGCCCAGATGGAAAAGCAGGAAGAACACATACGTAACTAATCCCGGATAGGCATACCTTACATATTCCGCAATATAGAAGTTATCAATAGATTCAATATATGAGCCATTGATTTCCGAGGTAAAGGATCTCTTTCGTCCGATTCCCAGTATGGGATTGAGCCATTTTACCTGAAAAATATATTTCAGCTGGTCACGGTAGTTCGAGCTGCTGCTCAATGCCTCCGTATTACCACCAAACAGAACCGAATACTGCGTTCCCAGTATGGAATCCAGAATACTTGCAAACTGTAACAGGATATACTGCGCAATGCCCGTTCTGTAGAATACGACCAGAAATGCTGTGATTCCGGCTACAAGCACGATTCCGGCCAGTATACATTTCTTCTTATTGGTTCCTGAGGACAGTATAAAAAGCAGCAATGTCTCTACAAGGAACACACTAAGCGTCGAACGGGAGCCTGTCAGGAATACATTGATCAGAAGCAACAGAAACAATATCGGCCTGCACAACAGATTGACTTCGTTCTTCCTGTAATCAAAGCAGGAAAGCGGTGCCACAGCGACCAGCAAAAGCCCATAGCCAAGGGAATGGGTACAGGAGCTCATGATCCTGTAATTACCTGACCTGATAAATCTTCCTGTATAGATGCCCTTTATTGTCTCCAGATAGGAGAAGGGTGAACGCCCCATTGCATATTCCACGACTCCAAGTATCGTCATCAGATAAAGGAAGCCCAACAGATACCGGACAGTCTTCTCCACGCCGAGCACATTATGGATCACATAGATCAGCAGATAAAAGGACAGTATTTCAAGAAACGGATTCAGAAAAGCATTGATATCAGCCCTCAGTACCATGGTGTAGAGCAGTACGAACATATATGGCAGCAGCACCAGCGTCAGTCTGGAATGCAGAATCAGATCTGCAAAGGCAACCTTGCGTTCATCATCATAGATGATCATGAACAGCACCAGTATCAGCATCATTCTAAGCAGTGTAAAATCAAATAACGGCGTAGGAAGTCCGAAATACTGAGGCATGACAAAAAGACTGAACAGGAAGAAAACGACTGTCTTTTCAAATATCTTTTCCTCTCTTGCAGGCTTTATATATTTACTTGTCCGTACTGCGCTCTCTTGTGTCATGGGACATCTCCTTTAATTTCTTACCGCCATCATCAGCTCCACGGGAATCGCTCTGCATTTGTGATAGCATTCCCGATAAAACAGTGTCAGTGGTACAATATTCCATAATTTCTTATTTCGGAGCAGTTCTATCCGAAGTCTGGTCGCTTTGATGTTTTTCTCCAGCAGTGCAAGCTGTGACTTAGAAAGACCATTCTCTCTGGCATATTTCAGGGTAGCCATATGACTGTCCTGCAGATCTGTCAGGTATTTCAGCCTCTTCGTAATATCTCTTACCTTACGCATGGTCACGTTATTGGAATGAAGTCTTCTTCTGAGTGTGTAGGAATGATACATATACAGACCATCCATGCACAGCGCGAGCTTCCATACGAATTCATCATGTGCCCAGCCCTTATACCAGTAAGGCATTGCCCTCTCCAGCAATTGTCTGCGCATACACATGGTACAGCCCTGACAGCCTATGAATATATTTGCCGGTGTAAACTGCATTTTCTCCAGAGACTCATCGTTCCGGATCATCTTCTGTTCCCAGCCCGGTACTGACGGCGCATCCTTGGCACTGACGAAGGAATCGAACTCAGAGCCAAGAAGCAGCATATCAGGATGAGCCTCCATCAGGCCGATCATTCTCTCTGCTCTGTCTGCTATCCAGATATCATCCTGATCGCAGAAAAATACATAATCTCCGTTGGTCAGTCCCACTGCCTTCATGAAATTCGATGCATAACCTAAGTTCTCCTGATTCACCTCGACAGACCAGCTGCTCTCCAGCCCATGCTCTCTGATGTAGTGGCATATTACCTCTACTGTATCGTCCGAAGAGCCATCATCACAGATCCGCACCTCATCCACAGGCATCGTCTGAATCCGTATGGATTCCAGCTGTTCTTCTATGTACTGCGCTCCATTATAGGTTGCCATTGCTACAGATATTTTCATTCCATCAGCCTTTCATTATCTTTCCAAGGATTCTTCCTATGCACCTGCTGTTATGACGGTTTACAATCTTAATGTAACTTCCTGTTTTTCCATGGAAATATGGGTTCTTCTTATAAAACGGGAAGTTCTCATGAATAAAAGCGAACGTCTTATCCAGCAGCTTCGTCTCCAGCTCCTTATCCGTCACTCTTCCGATACGGCTTAGAGAGCTGCATAGACAGATCTTAACGCAGAAGTATTCAAGCTCAGCAGCATATTCCTCATAAAAGCCATTTCCCCGGTAAAAGTCCAGAATATTCTGTAACACCTGAAATATATTCCCGACCTTTCTGCTCTTATTCGCATTCATGGTAGAGGTCTCTCTCAGGAAATAATATACACAAGCTCTGTCCAGATAAGAAGCTTTCTTCACATAAGGTATCGTCTTGATATAAAAGGCAGTGTCTTCGTATATCAGCCCCTCTGGAAAATCCACACCATTATGCAATAGTATCTCTCTTCGATATAATTTATTCCAAGGCGATACCTGAGGATCAATCAGCATATCCTTCTGCCCTGTATATTCCCGGATACGGCCTCTGGTCTTCAGCTCCCTGATGTCATCTTTTGTCTCCTGCAGATAGTGGTAGTTACATTCCACCATGTCACAGTCCTTCTCTTTTGCAAGCTCATACATCTGTCGGAACATGTCTGCATCTACATAGTCATCCGAATCAGCGAAGCCTACATATTCTCCATGGCTTCTGCGTATCCCCATATTCCTTGCTGTTGCCTGACCTCCATTCACTTTATGGAATACCCTGACCCTGGAATCCTTCTGTTCATACTCTCCCAGAATGGCCGGTGAATCATCCGTAGAGCCATCATTCACTGCTATGATCTCTATATCCTCCAGAGTCTGCCCTGTAAGGGCATCCATGCAGCGTCTTAGATACGCTGATGTATTATAAACCGGTACTATGATACTTACCTTTGGCATATTCTCTAATCCTTCTTATATTCTTTTCCATATAATTTATAATTATAGTCCGGTGACTTCTGGGAGATTCCATTGTATATGAAACCACAGATATCAGCATCCAGACTCTCCAGTCTGCGCACGATCATTTCGATTCTCTCAATTCTGGTCAGATTCTCTCTAATGACCAGTACATACGTGGTTGCGACCTGTGCCAGACAGAGTGCATCCGATACGATACCAAGGGACGGGAAATCCACGAAAATGGCATCATATTCCTTCTGGCTGTCCTGCAATAACTGATACCATCTCTCACTTACCAGCAATTCAGAAGGATTGGGCGGCATAGTACCGGAAGGTATGATATCCAGATTCTTCTCAAAGGCAATCTTGGCAGGCTTATCCGCAATCTCAGCCAGATATTCACTCAATCCGTCCGTGTCATTCCATTGAGCATCCTGCAGAAATTCCTTCATACTGCTGTTTCTCATATCCGCATCAATGAGAAGTACCTTCTTATTCATCTGCGCATAGGAAACTGCCATATTGAACGCACTCGTCGTCTTACCCTCATGACAATCTGCACTTGTTACCGCATAGATTGGGCATTTCTCACCCTTCTTTGTAAAAAGCAGACCTACCCTGATATTACTGTAGGCTTCCTTTAACCCGAAGCTGTTGTCCTGATCGAGACGCACACTGGCCGCTTCCTTCTTGTCCTTGGCCTGCTGCTGTGGCACTTCTCCCAGAATAGGAATCGTGAACATATCTTCTATCTCATACTTACGTCTGATCGTCGTATTCAATAATCCCTTGATGACGCACCAGGCTGCTACGATTGCAAATCCTAGCACAGCACCAATCAGCGCATACATCAGAACACTTGTCGAGGTATACGGTTCTGTTGGCAGCTCAGCCGCATCCAGCACCTCGATACCACCTGATTTTACGATACTGATGATCTCATCCGGTGCCAGATCACCGATTGCATTAGCGATATTCATGGCATTCACCGGATTCTGATCCAGAACGCTTACCTTGAACACTGCGGTATTAGAGACTGCGGCAGCCGTGATTCTCTTCTGCAGAGCCTCCACGGTATACTGCTCAAGCCCTGTGTAATCAATGATCTCATTTAAGAATGTCGCACTGTTGAGGATCTGCATATAGCTGGTCAGCAGGCTGTTCGCCTGGGTTATATCCGAGCTGCTCAGATTCACTCCCGTATCCGTCACATAATCCGGATTGCTGTATACGTAGAAGCTGATCTGTGCACGATATGTAGATGTCTGTGTCAGTGTTGCATAGCCACCTGTCAGAACCGCACCGATCAGGGCTGCCAGAAGCATGTACAGGAATTTAGACTTGATGATCCATATCAGCTTCTCCAGATGGAAGTTGTTAATGATTGTTTTGAACATAGCA